>Ga0307517_10005084_pt1 | contig 19982 bp, 5 predicted proteins | sample 23_EM_MG_FD_194515 | JGI IMG/M metagenome (GOLD analysis project Ga0307517, IMG submission 194515) | Populus trichocarpa ectomycorrhiza microbial communities from riparian zone in the Pacific Northwest, United States - 23_EM | ecosystem: Host-associated > Plants > Roots > Unclassified | place... | reverse complement strand
AGAGTTGATCTAAGATCATTATATGAATAATAAAACAAGCATATGGGCCAAGAGTTCAATAAATCCATAGGGTAATATATAAAAGACCATATCTAAAATACATTGATAGAATGTCTACCATAACAATTTCAAATTCTCAGACTTCACATTGTTTAGTGGCTAAAGAATTATATATGTTATAGAACATATAGTGAGATTCATCTACCAGTGTAAAGAAACATTAGATTATGAATTTTTTAAGTTAAGATTATCCCTAAATTTTTTAATTGAGAGTGCTTCTACTTGGTACATAAATCTATTACCAAATTTAGTTCATAATTAGAATGATATACAAACCATATTCCGAGCTCATTTCTTTAAGACATAACCATAATTTGTGTTGATTGATTTAGTTAAATTAAAATAGTATCCTATAGAAACTCTAAAACAATATTTAGATAGATTTATAGAAGTAAGAGGGAAATGTTTGGCTAAAATTCTAGAAAATGAATTTATTATGATTGCTCAACAAGGATTAATGTTGGAACTAAGAAACAAATTTGAGGAAATAGAATGTTAAGATATATATATATATATATATATATATATATATATATATATATATATATATGAGAATAAAAATATGAAAATTTATTGAAAAAATAAGAAGTAAGAAAAGTTCCAATTTATAGAACTTATTATATATAAAAGTACAATAGATGTGGATATAGCAGAACTCGTATTTGGTGAACCTATAATTTATGAAGCATGAACTAAAAAATATTAGAGCTTTGAAATCTTTAAGATCAAATAAGAAAAGACATTACTCGTTTGATATAAATCAAGCTAATGATATCTTTGATTGGTTATTGGCTAATAAAAGAGTTAAATTCAAAGGGAAACATAAACAAATGACTGATGAAGAGTTGAAGGGAAAATCTTATTGCAAATGTCATAGAGTAGTTGGTCATTCAACTAAAAACTATGTGATATTTAGAAATGTAATTCAAGATTTATTAAAATTAAAGCATATTAGGTTTCCTGACAAAAATGAAACAATAATAGTTGATAAAAATCCTTCTTCTTTAATTAACATATTATCTATGAATATGATGATTATTGCTAACAATATTAATGTTTTGCCTAAGAAGGTTAGTTTTGTAACTATTATAACCAATAAGTTGTTTCTTTAGTAGAAAGTCAAGTGTTTCGATTTATTCTGGTTGACAAATCTTATGACCTTGAGGGTTATGTAGATGGCATATGATTTCTAGTCATACTATAGATAAGTGTACAAACTTCAAGAGATTCACAAGAGGTAGAGTAGTGAGAGGGGTGATAGATATTAATGATGAACATATATAAATCCCAAAGTTAACACATTTAATGACACATGATTTCTAGTCATACTACATATAAGTGTACAAACTCTAAAAGCGTAAGCTTCAACATATAATATACTTGATCACTATTTTGAAGATCCAGATTTAAAGAGTTAATTAATTAGAAAAAAAAATTGTATAACAAAGTCTACTCCTATATAACATTATAGTAGAGTGTTAATATAATTAAAATAACATCAATTAAGAGAAAAAGATGTATATAAGCATCTAACTTGTCCAAATTGATCAAAGTCCTTTAATGGTAAAGAATCCTTAAATGTTGGAGGGTTAGAATGGTAAGAAGAAGCTTTACTAATATGAGCATCTTCATAATCATACCAAGAAGGTTGAAATAATAAGCTTTGAAGTGGAAGGAACTTTCGTTGATGGGAAAGATACTTGAACTTTCAAATTAGCAGGAGGAGCTTTTTTAGACTTAGACTTTTAGGTGTAGGATAAAACCCTACTTGAAGGAGTAGTTGATTTATGAGCAATAAACTTAAATTTTTCCCTTTTTTTCCAAGAGGAGAGCTGGAGATTGTCTAGATTTGGAAAAGGATTGGATTTTTTTTTTTTTGGATAATCATCGAAAGTATATTATAAAGGCCATAAAGCAATGTTTCCTTGTTAAGAAATTTCAATGTGTATTTGTAATCAAATGAAAAATTATCCAATGAATTTAAGTTTCTTAATCCTAAGTTGTAAAGTTATCTTTTAAATTCAAAGCATTTAGATTATTTGATTTCTTTACAAGTTTTAATTTGTTTTTAATATATTATTCAAAGTTTGGAACTACAAGTCTGAAGTTATAAGTTCATATTGTTAACATTAAATTTAACATTTAACTTTAAAGTTTAAAATCCTCTTAATTGAAGCAAACAGAATACAATAAACTTGATGGTTTGATTAATACGGAAACAAGATATTTTTCAAGGGCTTACAATGTCATGCAATCATGGCATGTCAATCATTTAAGGACAAGCCTTAATTTAGTCCTTATAGTATCATCCCATTAAGCATTGAATCTTATATGTTTTGATTTTATCAATTTTGTCCTAAACATAATTGACATTAAACAATATCACCTCTCGATTGTTGTTACTCATAATTAAGAGAATATGTCCTAATAGTGTTTCTATTCAAGGTGTGAAAATAAACTCCAAACTATTTTAAATAAAAAAAAATTACCATCAAATAGTAATAAAATTTGTCTTTAGAATGGTGGGAAAATGTACTATGATTTCATCCTCAAATTGTTTTTTCATAGTAGATTAACATTTTAATCCCAAACACTTAATGATCATATGCAAATTCAATAAAAAAAATTAAGTATGTTAGATAATAATATAAATTATATCTTAAAATCTCATCTAACAGTTTAAACTTTTAGGTTGAGATGATTCTTTAATATGGTATCAAAACCTTGTTGATCAAGTGGTCATGAGTTCAAATCTCATCATCCTTATTTATTATATAAAAAGCAATCACAAGGTAGTGTGAGTCTGTGCAAGTTTCAAATCTAAAGGGTTTTCACTTAAGTGGGGATGTTAGATAATAATATAAATCATATTTTGAAATCTCACCTAGTAGTTTAAATTTTTAGATTGAGATAGTTCTTTAACAAAATACATATCTAATAATGAATGGAAAGCAATGGAAGGAGGGGTGGCAAGACAATCTCTAATGCCTTGCATTTGGGTAAAACGAATAATATATATGTATATATATATATATATATATATATATATATATATATATAAAGAATAGAATTCAATTGATAATTGAATAATATATTAATGGATAAATTGAGGTTTTCCAATTATGTTATTACTCCATATCAATTATAGTAATATCACCGGATATAGTTACGGCATGCATGCATTCAAATCGAAGTTAGAACAACACCAAAACAAAGTGAATTTTCTATGGACTACTGTCTTTTCTGAAATGGTACAGCCACTTTATCCTTTGGCTTATGGAAACACCATGGATCTCTAAATAGATACAGAAATAACTAAAGGCCAACAGTTTGTGCATGCTTTCAATCTAGCTATAATTAATATACGTCAGAAGAAATATGAGTGATAAACACCCGATCAAACAAAGGCAGGCCTTGGATGTTTATATTTGTCTTGCCTATATAGCTCTACTATCTTTACCAAGTTGTTCTCGCTTATTATATTCATGTACAATCATGGTCAAGTTAATTTATTTCCATACCTATCTCTCTCTCTCTCTCTCTCTCTCTCTCTCTCTCTCTCTCTACCTATATGGTATCTCATGCAAATTGTTGTATGTGGCTTCTGTCACCTTTCAATGGTAGTTTTGAGGCAATTAAATAATGGAGGGGAGAGTACCTCTTTACTAAGTTAGGCGACTGCTAAATGAATTGCCGGCCACTTATATGCTCTTAACTTTGATTTCTCCATCTTTTTGTCCGCAACGTGTGATATGATTCTCCACTTTTTCAATATAACCCATTTTTCCACCACTCCAAAACCAACCTTCTCTCCCGAGGTTAAGGCTCTAAACAACCATGGCTAACTTGATGAAATACCCATCTCCTCTGTTTCTCTTCATGTCCTTTGCTCTTGTATTTCCATCTCTATGTGCACCAGAGGACCAAATTACATCTTGCTTAACTACACATGACATAAACAACTTCACTACGTTGCCTAGCACAAAAAAAGATGACGACTCAAAAACATACTATAAGATCCTTGATTTCTCCATTCAAAACCTTCGCTTCACAGAACCAACAATTGCCAAGCCATTAGCCATTATCCTACCTGAGAGTTTAGATGAGTTAGTCAAGAGTGTGATGTGTTGTAGGGAAGGGTTGTTAGAAATAAGGGTAAGGTGTGGTGGGCACAGCTATGAGGGGACTTCATCAGTAGCTAATGATGGAGCTCCTTTTGTGATTATAGACATGATGAATCTGAACAAAGTTTCAGTGCATTTGGAGACAGAAACGGCATGGGTGGAAGGAGGTGCAACCCTTGGTGAGACTTACTCAGCTATTTCTGAGGCAAGCAGCATTCATGGGTTCTCAGCTGGATCATGTCCGACTGTTGGAGTTGGTGGTCATATTGGAGGAGGTGGATTTGGGCTATTGTCTAGAAAGTATGGACTTGCAGCAGATAATGTGGTTGATGCCCTTCTTATCGATGCCAATGGACGTTTGTTAGACAGAAAAGCCATGGAAGAGGATGTGTTTTGGGCTATTAGAGGTGGCGGAGGAGGTGCATGGGGCATTATTTATGCTTGGAAAATAAGGTTGCTGAAAGTGCCCGAAGTTGTCACTGGTTTTATAGTCTCTAGACCTGGCACAAAATACCAAGTAGCCGAGTTAGTGAATGGTTGGCAAGGGGTAGCACCCAGCATGGATGGAGATTTTTACTTGTCATGCTTTGTGGGAGCCGGTCTGCCAGGGACAAAAACTAGAGGAATATCGGCTACATTTAAAGGTTTTTATCTAGGTCCGAGAAATGAAGCTGTATCTATCCTAAATCAAGTTTTTCCTGAGCTGGGTATTGAAACAGAAGATTGCAAAGAAATGACTTGGATAGAATCAATCCTATTCTTCTCTGGCTTAAGTGATGGAAGCTTAGTGTCCGACTTGAAAAATCGGTATACGAAAGAGAAGAACTACTTCAAGGCCAAATCAGACTATGTGAGGAGAAATATTTCTTTCGAGGGCATAAGAACAGCTCTAGACATACTTGAAAAGGAGCCTAAAGGGTATGTCATCTTGGACCCTTACGGAGGGATCATGCGCAATATAAGCAGCGATGCCATTGCCTTCCCTCACAGAGAGGGTAACCTTTTCACAATTCAATACCTGGTGGAATGGAAAGAGAGAGATGACAACAAAAGCAACGAGTACATTCACTGGATAAGAGAATTTTATAATGCAATGACACCCTTCGTGTCCTTCGGTCCGAGGGCTGCTTATATCAATTACATGGACTTCGACCTTGGAGTGATGGAGTTGCTTCATGACAAAACCAGTATGGTTCCAACAAGAGATGCTGTCGAGGTTGCTAGGGTTTGGGGAGAAAAGTACTTCTTGAGAAACTACGATAGGTTGGTTGAAGTCAAGACATATATTGATCCAGACAACGTTTTCAGTAATCAACAAAGCATCCCCCCTGCGGTGTCCTCGGCGGTGAGTTTCAGAGCCGAGATTTAAGTATAAAACAGGCTTGTGCTCGAAACCATTAAATCCAAATCTCTTACCCTATTAATTAGAATAAAAATGTACTCATAATTATCTTCTCGCTTTATCATTTTTTCAATTAATAAAAATGTAATCATGTATCAAGAAAGACATTTGATGTGATTTGCGTGTCTTAGTTTATTATAATTTTATTTTTCTTTTGTATTTTTTTAAATTTATTGCTTTTATTTTTTTCAATTAGTTTAATTTTAATAATGACATTAAAAAAAAAAAAAAAGGAGCGAGAGCCTATTTCAAAATTAATGCCCGAATAACACATTAATGATAATAATAATTCCCTCTGAGTTCACGAAACCTTTTATCGAGGTATGTTTTAGTGTATGTTTTAGTGTGTGTTTGTATTTGAGGTGGAGGTTGAGGTTGAGTGTGGAACCCACTAAAAAAATCATAAAAAACAAGAAAAATTAGTTTTTGTAGTTGAGTTTTGTGCATAAATGGATTATACCCTAACACAACCTCAACAACAAAAGCTAAAACAAACACACTATATTAATTTGGATGTAAAACACAAATTTCTCTTTACTTTTTCTTAATTCATTTGTTTCATATGAAAACTTAGATTGGAATGATAGATTCATATTTCAAGAAATAATGGAATAAAGCTACTAGTTGCAATTAAGCCTTCAAGAATTGGTGGTGTACATATTAAAAGAACATGAGGTTTTTGTATCTTCCATAGTTTTGAAACCTGGTCCGGACCGGCGGGTCGACCCAGGACCCAGCCAACCCGGGGCTGGAACCGGGCCGGGTTGAAAAAAAACAGGGGAAGAAAAAACCTGGTATGACCCGGCGACCCGGTTAAGAACCTTGATGCAACTCGTTGACTTTTGTTTTTTTTTTTACTAAAACGACGTCATTTTGATTTTTTTTTTAAATTGACCCAAACAACCTGGTGACCCGGTCAAAACTCGGAACCCAGACCTTGGACCGGGCTGGCCACCAAGCCGGGTCTAAAAACTATGGTATCTTCTCATATTCTATGGGTATTAAAAAGTCCACTGTAGATGAGGTTTTGGTGATTTGAAAAGCTTTTTAATTGAGTATTAATTATTATTACACTTCTTCTAAAGACTAGAATATTGTGAGTCTAATTCACACAATTACAAACATTACTTGGATTAATAGCAACAATATTATGCTGTCATGACAGTTACTATATGAGTTCAATAACATTTCAAGTACATGTAGTATGCTTTATTTTGTGAATTTTACACATGTTTATAGAGAGAGTAGCAGGTCATTTGACCAAGTAGGGAGTTACTAGGAAAGCTGATTTGGTCATATGGTTATAGTTTTATTACATCTTTTATATTTGATCTTTGAGTTAATAAATATGCTCTATAGTCAATTGGTTGATTTTATGTAGCACAAATTTTATTCATGTAAAATTTATTTATTATCAATAAAGATTTTTATCTTTAATATTCATTTATATTTCATTAATGAATCTAGAGTTAAAATAAAGTCTATGAGATAAAAATGCTTTGTAAAGAAAATTATAAAGTTGTTATAATTACGAGATTCTTATTACATCAAAGCATTATTCTTAAATGTTTATGATCAATGTTCTTTTAAGATTAAATATTAATTAAAGTTATTGAAAATGATACATATTATGTTTCTTCTTTTATAAAAGAAAACAAGTACTCTTATAAGCTGAGGTATAGGGGATATCTAAAAATGATATGGTAGATGCTTGTTAGATAACATGTATACTTAACTGATATACATGAGAAACTCATATGGAGAGATCATCTATGTTTATAGAAAGGCTAGGTGGCAGTAGGGGTGAGCATTTTCGATTCGGTTCGGTTTTTACTTGAAAAAACTAACCAAACCAAATTTTTATTTTTTCTTAATTTAGAACTGAAACCGATTCAAACCGACCATTTTCAGTTCGGTTCGGTTCGGTTCGGTTCGGTTAATAAAGGAAAAAAATTGGAAAAAACCGATATTATCAAGTTATGTTTCATATGAAGGGCATGTTGATGCCAACAAATGGAGAAGATCAATGATGAATTGATTGGTCTAAATAGCAAGGATTTCAGTTGTTTACAAAGTGCAAAATAATGATCTAAATAACAAGAGGACCAACTCATAAAAAACTCAAAACAACCCTGTAAAATCCATGAAACTGAGACTGTCTCTAATTAAATCGGATAGCAAAAATTAGGGCAAAAATATCCCTAATGCACATCTCTTTATTACATCAAAGCATTATTCTTAAATGCTTATGATCAATGTTCTTTAAAGATTAAATATTAATTAAAGTTATTGAGAATGATACATATTATATTTCTTCCTTTATGAAAAGAAACAACTACTCTTTTAAGTTGAGGTATATGGGATATCTAAAAATAATATGGTAGATGTGCTTGTTAGATAACATGTACACTTAACTGATACACATGAGAAACTCATATGGAGAGATCATCTATGATTATAGAAAGGCTAGGTGGCAGTTATGTAAGTAATCCTTAAACTTGAGATCACTAAGTTATCTTATATAGGAAGTGTTATGTTTTGATTCTAACTACATGTTGTCCCAATAAAGGGTAACAATTGGGCATATATTAGGTATAATACAATATGAAGGTATTTGAGTAATCAAGAGAGAATTCATCACCGCAAGTAAATTATTGAAAAAATTTTATTTATTCTCAAACAGTATTGATTGTGAAATCCTTGGTCAAGGTGGAATGAGATATGAAAATGAGTTTTAAATCTTATTTAAACAATCAATTACAATAGTATTGAGAACAAAAATGATTTCACAAAGTAAATATACTCTAGGCTATAATGTCTAAATTAAAATATTCTTGATAAAGGAATAATAATTACATTTAGAAACCGGTTACCAGAAAGTTAAGTCAAACCACTTATGACTTTCTTAATATTAAAGGAATCATGACAGGTTACTAGATATTATACTTGATCTTCAAATATAAATCAACAAATTGTTGAGTTGATAATAAATTAAATTATTTAATCTTATTTTATTTAGAATTATTATCTATATTTAAGCCAACTTATTTGGAAACCTAATGGGTCACACATATAAAAACTATTAGTCAAAAATTAAAATAGAAATTTTAATCAAGTATGACTTGATTGTAAATAACTTTTAGAAATTAAGAGTTAGAATGTGATTAATACAAGGGATTACAATTTTAAACATAGAAAAAGTCAAGTAGGGACTTGATTGAATAAATTTCTAAATTATTCTAATATGTGTGTGTGTGTGTGTGTGAGAGAGAGAGAGAGAGAGAGAGAGAGAGATATCATTTAATGAGAAAATTAATATTTTTTCTCATTTATAGAGTTTTTAGGTTTCTCTATAATTAGAATGTTATGCCTTCTATTTTTAGTAGGACATAGAGGAAAGCTAAACTAGTTGTAGAAACACCTGAAACAAAAAAAAAAAAAAAACATAGCACTCAAAGGTATAGAAATATCTCTCTCCTAAAAGGATTTAAAAGATTTCTCATTGGTGGTTCATGTGGATTAGTGTTAGAGGTCGAACACTTCGATAGCTTATGGTTTGTGACAATCAAGAATTGAAGCAATTATTCAAAACCAAAAACAATATCTGATCTTCAAGTAATCTTTGAAAAAACCTTAAACAACTCTAGATCTATTTAACAGGATCCTTGGGTCTCAAGGGTTTTTATATCCATGTGTATTTATCTCCTTGTAAAATTCCAGCCGGATCCGATATATGGTTTAAGAGATATGCATGATCTTGCAAAACTGGTCAGCAAAAATTTAAAGGCTGAATTTGAACCTGACTTGGATTGTATCAGTTATTCTAGGTGGAGCTAGTGGAGTCAATATAATTGTCTGCTGGGATATTTAATTGACTAGTCATTATGGGTTGCTCTAGTGGCGTCAATATAATTGACTGCAAAATATTTAATTGACTAGCTATTCTGCGTGGAGCTAGTGACGTTAATATAATTATCTATCAGCATCTTTAATTGACTAGCCATCTTGAATGAAGCTAGTGGTGTTAATGTAATTGATTACCAAAATATTTAATTGACTATTTATTCTGATTGGAGCTAGTGACATCGATATAATTGACTACCAGGATGTGTAATTGACTACTTGTTCTAAGTGGAGCTATTTTCTTTATGAGATAGACTTATTTTGAGAAAATCATATACATAAAAGTTATAGAACTACCTTTAGAGTTCTTTTGACACTAAAAGTAGTTAACTTGGATATATGTAGCGAAAGTTATATTTAATTTCCCTCTTTTTTTTTTCCAAAACATGTACACAAGTCAACCAGATCTTTTTAAGGTAGATTTTCTCATTTAATTGTCTTACTCACTGTCTTAATTCTCAATCCAGTTAGGGATGTTGTATAGCTAGAATTTTGGGAATGAATACTGAAGTTTCACTTCAAAGCCCATGATTTCATGAATTTATGTCTTTCTACATATAAATTAAAATAAATACTATATAAAATGGAGATAATTAAGATAAACTATCATAAAATTAAAAGTTATTGTAGATTAAAATCATATAAAATGGAGATAATGAAAAGACATATATAGAGCTTGGAATGTAACTATCCTATGATTTGAGAACCCTTTTAAAATCAATTCCCACTATGTGTATAGATTTTGGAGTCATCCACTTAATGAGTGGCCAATAACATTAACTTTCTTTACTAGAAGTGACAAATCATATCTTAGATATTCACAAATCTTCAGAAGGCTATGCATGTATCCCATCTCTAATATAAGATAATTTGATAACATGAAGTCAAAGAACTGTAAAACTTAATTAACGATTCTATGATGCAGAATAAATATATTTATAACATAATCGTAAGGCTTAATGGCAAGGAAACAATACCCAGCCATTGAGGTTCCTCACGTATTTGGTGCTCTCTTTTATATATATTTGGCACTTCCAAACTCTACTCACTCTGTATAGATGGTGTAAAACTTAAGGGAATCGAGTAAGTGAGTATGGGGATCAAATAACAGTATTTATAGCCAAAGCTTCCATCAAGATTTAATGGCTATATATCCCACATATTTAGTATATCATGGGGTAGTTACAAGTGAACTACTTTAAAAGCTCATAAATGTGAATGTTACATCCTTAAAGTGAACTACTTTAAGAGCTCATAAATATGAAGTTTACAAGCTTTAGAGTGGATCACTTTAATAGTTCATAATTGAAAAGGAGAGTTAGAGAGTCGTTTATAATGGTTCTATGAGAAACGGTCAACAAGAACAAGTTACACTCATGAGATTTCCATAGATAGAAGGTAAATACCAGATGGGTTTTCATCCAACTTAACCATGTCCAATGAACTCGTTCTCTAACAAGCAAGACACATTTATTTTTTATAAGAACAAAATTATAGGGAAAATCAAAGCGTAAGTGTCTTCTTTCTTTGAAGAATCATCAACTCGAGGAAACATTTGGCCTTTCTCACCGTTCTTGTCGTGAAAGGAACGACGTGATCCATGTCGCATGAGAAAGTTTAGTCAACCACGCATCAAATTGTGGGCTAAAAGAAGAGCCGTAGTTAATTTTTCATGAGTTTTGAGCTATATTCTCAGCCATAGTTTTTGTAGGGTCTACACATATGAAAGATGAACTTCAGGCCATGGCTATCCCTTTCTGGATGTACTAGCCAAGATTTCGAAATCAACAATACAGGAGTGAGCAAGACAACTAAGCAATAGCCTGCTTGCAATAATTTGTGAAGCCAATCGCTAGCAACCAAGCTCTCTTAATGATAATCCGACCCTCGTTGGACACCGACTTGACAGAAAGCCTTACCGCAACCTCTGCTGGTGGGGCTTTCGATTATTACTGTCAAAAAGCTTGTCTCACACTCGCACGGCAAATTAGACACCTACATTGCATGTTTTCAGTCCCTTTCTTTTGTAGCACGATGAAGAGGGCATCCCAGCATTCCGCTAGGCTGCTAGGTTTTGGGCTTCGTTCTTCGGCTGATGCCGTTTGCCCTCAATTACATGCTACTCCAAATCCTATTTCACATCCAAATTAATGCTGTTCTTCATAATAAGGTTTTTAATCAAATTAAATCGTTAACATGATGTATCATTGGCGGCATTAAAATTGGACCACTGCTCTTGATTATCTTGAAGAGTAGTTTCCCAGCAAAATGGCGCATTAGGGTTTGTTCCTTCGGTTCATGAAGAGCACAGCACAATTGGACAAACCTATAGTTCTATGGACATTCCATGTCAAAAAACCATCACAATCCAATAGCTTAAATTGCACAGGTCTTCTTTACCTTGTGCTTAATTCTTATCAAATAAATGGGGATGGTGAGATTCGAACTCGTGACCGCTTGGTCATCAAGGCTCTGATATCATGTTAAAGAACCATCATAACCCGATAACTTAAGCTGTTAGGTGAGGTCTCAAGATATGAATTATATTATTTTTTAACATTCCATTAGGTGTTATATTATATATACTAGTTTGATTCTTTCATGCAATGATTGGGATGAAGCATTTTTTTTTCTCGTGGGTGTGTTGTTAACGTTATTTTACCATTAAAGAAAAACAATTTAACAGTAGACTGAAAAGTTTTAAATAAACAATATTTTAATTGCAATTTAAAACATATTTTTAATTTTGATTGGTTGGGTGTCATTTTTTAGTGGGTTGATGTGTAAAGAAAGGTGCAGTCACAACTTCTATTCATGATAACATGAGAATATATAAAGATAAAGATATTTTAATAAAATATTCTCATTATATTAGATTATATTAAGTTTTTATATTTTTATTATAATCTTGTATCGATTATGGGTAACTATTAATTTATATTTATTATTGTAATCTTGTATTATAATTAATCATAGGTGATCATGGTTTTTATGACTAATTATATTTATTTTCCTTGTAATTCTAAGTTTGATACTATATATTAGGGGTGATCATTTTCATTTTGGTTCGGTTTTCATAAAAAAAAAAATAATAACCAAACCAAAATTAAAAAAAAAACCGAAACCGGTTCAAACCGACCAGTTTTAGTTTGGTTTGGTTCGGTTTTTTAGGCCAAAAACCAGTTCAAACCGGTTTGACTCGGTTTTTCAATTTGGCTCGGTTTTGGCTCGGTTTTTCGAGTTTGGCTCGGTTTTTTTTTGGTTTTTTCGGTTTGGATTCGGTTCGGTTTTTTCAGTTTCATGCTTATAAAACCGAACCGGTCGGTTTTTTTAAAATTTTAATCGGTTTTTTTTCACGGTTTGTTTTTTTCGATTATTTTTTTTTCAGTTTTCTCGATTTAATCAATTTTTTTATTTTTTTAATCATCCCTAGTATAAAACGTTTTTCTTCAGTCTTGTATTTTGTGATGATATCTGAGCCCTAGATGTTTTAATTTCTTTTTCCTCATTTCAGGTTTTTGTTGGCTTCTATTTTTCTACACCTAGAAAATACTGTCAGTCCATTGTTATTGGTGTTTTCAAGCTTTATTTTCGTAACATGTTGAATCGTTAGTTACACCTTGGTCTTACGTCCTTCGATGTGAAATGACATCTCTATCAAAGTTTCCACGTGTCGTCCCCATACGCCTAAAGTTTCTACGACGTAACAACTATCGGCTCACATTATAGTGATACTACGATAACTCTAGTAAATATGAGTTAATTTAATGGATAGAAATACAAATTAGAGGGCACGACACCATTTTTGAAATGACAAGCATCAATTTATAGGCCAATAGAGAAAAAACAAGAGAGAAAAAAAAAAATCACTCGAGCCCAATGATTAGGTGACTCACGAGTATGAAGAGGAAGATACACCACTCCAAACATGATCGTAAATAAAGAATTTTGGTAATTGGATGACCTTACACGTGCTTATGCGTATGCTGTACATGTCAACAATATTTTTTAAATAATATTTAATTTTTAAAAATTACCAAATAATTATTAAGTGAACTTTAAAATAAAAAAACATAATGAAAAGACTAAAACACCCTTGAAATCAACCTTATTGTTTTTTCATTTAAAGGGTAATTCGGTCACTTTACTATTTAAACAAAGATGAATAAACCTCTTTTATGCAAGTTTAAAGTGATTTTGCTTTTAATGGTATAAGCGTAATTTAACTGTGCGAAATATATTTAAAAGATAAAAAAAAACCCTTGACAAAAGATAATATATTTTCATTGTATCATAGAATCTCTGTTGACCAGTTAAGGTTCTTAGTTTAAACTGTTAGGTGATGTCCCAAAATATGATTTATATTATTCTCTAACACACTCCCTCAAGTGAAAACCCTTTGAGAATAATATAAATCATATCTTGGGACCTCACCTAACAGTTTAAACTAAGAACCTTAACTGGTCACCAGAGATTCTATGGTACGGGACTGGTTATGCAAAAGAAAAGATGTTATCACCCCTTAAACGTCCTACCTAAAGTAGGTTGTATTGTTGGTTTTGTCTTAAATTGCTAAAAGTTTGTTTTTTTCTTCTTCTTTTTTTCTTATAATGTTCCTGACTTTCGCATTAGTGAACATTTACCTACAAATATTTTTAACTTTGACGCTGGTAAATATTGCACAAACCCAAAAGACACGATATTCCTGACTCTAATACTAATGAATAAGTTCGCAAAATTTGGATTTTTAATTGAAGAAGAAACAATTTTTTTTATGCATTTCTTTTTTTGTTTATCTTTTTTTTATTTACTCTTTTTAGACAAGAAAGAAAAAATGCATTGCATAACATATTTGTATTTAACAGTAATAATCCATAGATTGAACATGCAACTTAGAAAAACAATACGCAAAGAAAGAAAAAAAAACAACACACAAGGAAACCATAAATAAATCAACGAAGATCACCAAATATTTTTTAATTATTTTTCATATCTAAAAAAGCTTGTTTGTCGAAATATCAAAACAAAAGTGAAATAAAATACATGAAAAAGGCATAAGGGTGTGTTTTGCCAAATACACCCTTAGCCAAAAGTAGTACACTGGGCTCTGTCTGGCCAAGCTGTACAGGCCCAGCTGTCTTGCCCAGCTGTACAGGCTGGGCTAGACCCAGCAGGTTCAAACCCGGTTACTGGCCCAAGCTAGTAACCAGGTTTCCGTCCCTTTCTCTTTATTTCTTTGTTTTTTTTTAACCTGCAGGCGTTCGTGAACTGTTCACGAACGCCTGCTACAGGAACATGGTAATTAAAATGTAGGGAGGGGGGAAAACAAACTTACCTGGGCGAGCAGCTACTGGGAGCAAAGCGGATGGCGATGGAGACTGGCGGGTGGCGCCCCTGCGATGACCCTCCTCTCCTTCTATCTCGCTTCTCTATCTGTTGTTCTTTTATTTCTCTCTGTCTCTATCACACTCTTTGGTTTTTCCTCTGTTTTCCTCCCTTTCTTCTCTTTTGTTTTCTCATCTGTTCTCCCCTCTGCCGTCTGTTTGTTTTTTTTTTCCCTCTCCTTGTGAACTCCCTCCCGTGCCCTTTTATAGGCATTCCCTCTCGCTGCTTATCCTTCCTTGATAAGGATAGAATTTTAAGACCTTTTGTTTTGGCAGGATTGGAACCCCCCACAGTCCCGCCATTGCTGGACTGTCGGTGATGGTTTCTTGATATTGTTGTTAAAAAATGGGGTTATAACAGTATATTTAAAAACAAATTAGCGAAACAAGTTTTTGGCAAAAAAGCACTGTTTTGTACATGTTGTAATACAAAAACATAACATTTAAGAAGTCGCTAGTGAGAAATGTGACATTTCAAAGAAAGTTTTAAATGAGATGACAAAATTGCAATGAGGAGATAAAAGAGAGAAAAGAGAAAATAAAAAGTTTTAAATGTGACATTATCAATATTATTAGAAATATTTGGACGAGATAAATTTAGTTATATTAAAACTAATCACCAACAATATCAGAAATGGAATACATGTTCTACCCAAAGACAAGTGAGTCAACCACCGTTTTTGGGTAGTATGAACGGTCCACTTTGATTATTGTTGGTGATTTTTTATATATAACTATTGAATTTATCACGTTAAATTTTTTTTATGATTTTTGTTGTTATAATCTAATTTTTAATATTTTTATTTCTATATAATAAAAAGAAAATGAATGAAGAAAATTGGAATGAATGAAGAAAAATTAAGATTTAGATCAAGACAACACAAATAAAAAGTTTGTAAGTATCACCAAGGGAGGAATTGTAAATTTAGAATTTAATTTTGCTAGAAATTAAAAGAATTGATGGGTTTGGAGACCTAATTAAACTTTGAATTGATTTAATTAACGATATCAAGAGTTTAATTGATGATTTAATAAGTTTGAGGACTTAGTTGAACTTAGAATTAGTTTAATTAATAAAATCAGAAGCTTAATGGAAGAAATATTAAAGTTTGGGGTTGATTAGAGGTAAAATTAAAAGAAATTAGAAATCAGGGACCGTTTTGTAAACTGCGTGTCTAATTACAATTCACCCAGGGTTCTGATTAAAACAATGCCGAAACTGCAAGGACCAAACTGGAACTGCCCATCCCAGCCGAGGAAACGACGTCGTCCCAGGGAGGACTGTTCATCCTCTTCCTCCTGGGAACACTAAGGTCCGAGTCGAAGTCTGCCACCAACAGTCCGGCCGTGGCAGGACTGTTGGCGTCCGAGTCCTAGCAGGAAACCAACTCCCCAAGCCATGCTTATTAAGAGGAGAGACGTAGGCTTATGCAGAGAAGGAACACCTTTATAAATAGAAGAATTCAGAGAGAACAAAGGGGGAGGAAAAAGATCAAGAGAAAAGGAGAGCCAGGCAAAAAAAAAAAAAAACAGAAAACAGAGGGGAGAAAAAACAGAGGGAAACAAGGGGCGAGAAAAAATAGAGTAAAACAGGAGGGAAGAAAACACAGAGAGTTAAACCCAGCTTTGTCTTCGTCCCAGAACTCAAGCAGAATAGGCAAACCAAAAATAGAGAAGCAGAGAAGACACCAAAAGGCAGGGAATATTGGGTATTCGTTAAGCTATGGCCATCCATTCCGCTCGTTCACCTCTAAAATTGTCTCCAGACAAGGTAAGAGTTCATCCCCTTGTTTGTTTCCTTTTAAATCTTCTTCACCTTCAAGTACTGTGCGAAGGAAATTAATTACCTTCGGCCTATACCATGGACGCTTCAACAAGTTCACGCGTGCTTCACCCCGCCGGGTCACTGGCATGGGCCAGTGACGAGGCCGCGCTAGCTGGATTCCGCTCAGCCCACTTGCGTTGAGCCGAACCCAGCCCAGTAAAAAAATAATTGCAGGGGCTGGATCTGGGCTTTGAACCCAGCCGGACCAAATTGTGTTTCCTAAGGGTCTGTTTAGCAAAACACACCCTTATACCTTGACATAATTTTTATACCCATTGTAGTTTGATATTTGGCCAAACAAGCATCTTTTTTATATCAAAAAATTTCAAAAATATTTGGAGATCTTCGTTGATTTATTTATGGGCCCCTCGCATGTTGTTTTTTTTTTTCCTTTGTGTTTTGTATTTTTTTTGGCTATGTGCTCAATTTGTGAACTGTTACTGCTAAATGCAAATCTGTTTTGTAATGTTTTTTTTCGTTTAAAAAGGGCAAATAATAATAAAGGATAAACAAAAAGAAAATAGCATTTGAAAAATTCTTCTTCAAATTCATTTTTTTTGCGAAATTATTCATTGATGCTAGAGTCAGGAATATCGTAATTTTTTGGGTTTGTGCAATATTTACCAACACCAGAGTTGGAAATATTCATATGAACTATTCACTGACACTAGAGTTGGAAATATTCGTATGAACTATTCACTGACAACAGAGTCAAGAACATAATGGGAAGAATAAAAAACAAGGGAGAAAAAGAAAAAGGAGAACATATTCTTAGCAATTTTAGACAAAACCAGCAATGCAGTCTGCTTCAGGTAGGACGCTTAAGGGGTGATGACATCTTTTCTTTCACGTAACCAGTCCCGTACCATTAGAATCTCTGTTGACCAGTTAGGGTTCCTAGTGACCATAATACTAGGTGGCGACTTCTCGAACTAGACCTTTCCCTCAAGGAACAAGATGTCAGATATCTGTTCTTTTTCCAATCGAGAGAATATTTTTAATCCGTCGCCGTGATGTCCGGATGTGACAGACCTTTCAAGGATGATCATTAAGCATGCGAGAGACCCTTTGAGACTATATAGTAACCTCCCCCGTGATACACTTAACAACTATAATCGACCTGTTAGGTTATACCATATGTAATCTCAATATGGCTAGCCCAACATGCAGCATCTTGAATTTCAAGATCATTAGGTGCAAACAGTCGTCACATAGGGTACAAGAGTCTGAGTTGTTACAGTTGACAAAAGGGGACTGACTTGAATTGAAAGCTGAAAGGTTTATCAAAATCTCAAATTTAAGCAAGACTGGACAAGAATCCCCTCATTAGCATGATGACGACATCAAGTCCCTAAAGTCCATGAATTAACGACCATTGTCATCCCGTGAAGGGCAAGTCCATATTGAATCTGCATTTTCCTTGTTGATACCATCATCACTCATGCATGATTGCATAATTTTCATTTACCAGGATGAAATATAGGTTCCCTGTTGAAATGCACCTATAACACTTGACTACAAAAAAGACAAATGAAAAATGAAGAAAAAGCCTAGTTGGACGCCCAACACCGAAAAGAGTTGGAAAGTCTTAGATAAGAAGTCACAAGGCTTACTAGTTTTCTCAAATAGAACTTGGGATCTAAATCTGGAGAAGCAAAATTTACAGCTCAACCTGAACCTTTGCTCACAAATCCATAAAATCTAGGGGAAATGAGGTGTTATTTGAATCTCAATAGGCTATGTATTTTCAATTTGTTGAACTAGCATATCCCATAAGAATGTCGTTTACCATTGATTTTTTACAGTGAAGGAATCTCAAAAGAACAAGATGGTAAAAGAAGATGGTCTGAACAAATTGTCTATCTTATAGCAAAGGATGAGGGCATTCAAGGGAACTAGCCTACATGACCATATAAAGGTTGTTGAGATGTGTTTGGTGCCCAACGTGATCATTCCTGAAAATTTTAGAATGCCTGAATTCATCAAATATACAAGAACTTAATGTTATATAACTCATCTTAAGGCATACTGCAACAAAATGGTTGAGGTGGTCTATGACGAGAAATTGTTGATTCACTTCTTTCAAAAAAGCTTGAGTGACGTTGTCCTTACTTGGTATATGCGGTTGGATAATACTAAGGTAAAAAAGAAGAAGGACTTCGTTGATGCCTATATTAGGTAATATAAGTTCAATATGGATGTGGGCCATGATAGTTCAAGCTTGCAAGCTACGGAAAAGGACAACAAGGAGTCCATAAGAAAATACACCTAAAGGTGGTGTGAGGCAGTTGTACAGATTAATCCTTCTTTGTTGGAAAAAAAGATCAATTTATTTGTCAACACTTTCAAGACCCCATACTTTGAATAGGTGGTTAAAAGCTTTGCACAATATTTTTCTGACTTAGTTGTTATAGCTGAGAGAATTGAACAAGTCATCCGGTTAGGAAGGATTGTTGACTTGATTGATGAGAAAAATTTCACTTGAAAAAAGAAAGAAACTACCAAAACAAAGACACCTAAAAATCAATCGTCCTGAAGATGAAGCTATTGTGTCATTAGGCCAAGACTGATGTACGCATGACCTCAACTAACTATTGGAAAGGTGCTCTTGTCAAGGAATTCATAAGAGAGGGACGGTTAAAAGATTCTAGAAATTCCAATTAATGATTGCTAAGTGTTTAGCCTTTTTATGTGTTACCTTGCTAGTAATCATAGCCTAAAATGTTAGCATAAAGTCTTTGTTGTTAAGCCTTCTTTCTAAAAATTCAATGAAATAATGAGTTGTCTTTTAATTGTGTTATTTTTCCTTTGATTTATAGCCAAAAATCCTGAAAGGGGTTCCCTCTAAGAACTCACAAATACACTTTTAAAGCCTCGCGTGATCTCATAGACGTGATTCATTTCTTTTACCAAAATCTTTTCCCTAGTGGAATTTTGAAAAATTAAACCTGCATTTCAATTTCAAAAATATTTTGATGTTTATTTAAAATGATATTTTTGACATTCTACTTGTAGAATGACACATGAATCAAGCAACTCTTTCATTAAGGTAACTAAACTCTAAACCAAAATGCACGAATATAAAATGAATTGTCACCCTCACATCATGACTCTTAAGCCATGTGTTTTGAATATATGCATAATGGTATGTAGTGGACTTGTTGTTCATAGACTCATGAAATGCATTTCTTTGTGAAAGTCCAAACTATCACACTAGACAAGGTCAAAGTTTATTGATCTTAATAGCTTGTGCCTGAAATGAGGAAATGTCATCTTTGTTATTC
>Ga0307517_10005082_pt1 | contig 19985 bp, 7 predicted proteins | sample 23_EM_MG_FD_194515 | JGI IMG/M metagenome (GOLD analysis project Ga0307517, IMG submission 194515) | Populus trichocarpa ectomycorrhiza microbial communities from riparian zone in the Pacific Northwest, United States - 23_EM | ecosystem: Host-associated > Plants > Roots > Unclassified | place... | reverse complement strand
AGCATTGATTCGGAGGCCTCCAAAATTGTTGTAAGGGGCAACTCCGTTAAGAGAATAACGGTGTTTTTTTATTTATTTTAAATATAACATTAATTTTTTCATATCAAATCAATAAATCTTAAATAAATCAAAGCGAATTGTTTTCAACTCTCACTTCCTTTTGTTTTTCCAAGTCTCGTGTACCGCATGATGTGTATGAAATAAAACATATTTAAATAACCGAGATATTTAATTTTAAGAAAAAACAATTAATGATCCATTAAATTAATTAGTTCTGTTTTCCACTTCAAACGGACATGATCATACCTAATCTTGTTTTCTTAAACCTTAATTTACTTAATATTAATTATGCGTAGAACTGATCAAGGAGAAGCATCCCTCAAACATGGTAACACAATCTTCCTTTTCTTACAAAATGAAACAGACAGAACAGTAATCTTCAGTCCGAAATAACTTTCAGAAACAAAAAAAAAAAACATTTTTGAAATCTAACAAACAAATAGATTTTATCATTTCTACCTGTATATTTGTTTTTGTGATTATAAAGTATTTTTTTTTAATTTAATAATATTTTTTAATTGTTTTGATGTGTTGATATAAAAATAAATTTTAAAAATAAAAAAATATTACTTTAATATATTTTCAAATAAAAAAAATTTAAAAAAACAAACGAATCTTAATCAATATTCCTACCAAAATTTCTATTTCATTAACTTATATACAAAAAAATCTATTTTAATATTAAAAATAACTAATAAAACAGTATTAATTACTCTATTAGTCAATTTTTTTTTAATATATATAAATAAAAAACATTATTAATAAAAATATTTTTATTATTTTTTATAGATAATAGATTTTATTTCCTTTTTTTTTATCTTTATATTCAATATAAATTTAAATAAATAAATATCATTAATTACTAACTCAACATCGTAAATCTTCCGTAGTTGGTTACTGTAGGAGCATTATTATCATCATTATCTTCAAACTTTCGAGGCATTTGGTCTTTTCCAAACTTCAATTTTGTTCGCTTATTTTCTTTTCCTTTTCCTCTACGACAGTTCTTTCACTAAAAAGCAAGAGCATAAAAAGCAAGCAACAACGGCAAGAGAGAGAAACACACGAACAAATAAGAGTGACACAAAGAGACACGGAGAGATCTAACAAGCATGGGGTGATCCCCGAGAACAAAAACAGAGGAAGCAGCTCTACTTGTTTTTCTTCTCGCTGCTATCAGATTAGCCTCTAAACAACTTCCTTTTGGTGAGTTTTTTTTTCCTAAGAAAATCTCTGAGCTGTTGGCTATCACACCTCTTCTTCTACAATGAATGTCAATGGTCAATGAGCCGTGTTTTTCTGCTCTTGTCTTGCCTGGTTACGTTATTCTTGTCTCTGTTTTTTTTAACTTGCGATCACTTCTCTCTATTTTTTTCTTTTTATGAGAGTTTCATGCTTTAATCTGTCGTGTATGATCATGCAGTTGCCTTTTCTTTTCTTTTTATTTTTTATTGATTAAATGACTGGTTTTTTTTAATTCTATGAAGCATATCAGATTCCTATGTATGATTTTTTTGTGTTACTTTGATCAGGTTTTTCTTACAAATTCTTAAGAGAGCTGTTACTCTTTTGCATGCCAATCACTATCTGGACTTGAAAGCTCTGCTGATCAGGTAGGGTTTTTTTTTTGGTCTCAATTTATTTGTTTTAAAATTTTCAAGGTTCCGATCTTATGAATTATTAGTGTTGTTAACATTGAAATCAGCTGAATTAAGTATGTTTTGTTTGTTGATTTTGTCGACTTAGGTACAAGGAGGGGAGTACAAAACTCAATATTGAGAAATCAGTGTCGGTTTGACTGGTCGTTGGTTTGGATCGTACTTATTGCTTCAAGGATCGTAGGTTTGTCATTTCTGCGATCGGAATTGGGAAGTGGTAGTGTTATTGGATTGAATTATGGCTGCCAGGTCGCAAGCAGATTCTAAAAGGAAGTATTCGTGGTGGTGGGACAGCCACATTAGCCCAAAAAACTCAAAATGGCTTCAAGAAAATCTTACAGGTATTGGCTTGTTTCTTAGGCACTCGGTTCGAATTTCTGTTTACTGTGCAAGTGGGCTTTAGTTAACTACTGTTTAATCATTTTTGAGTGATCTGGCTATTTGGAAGACATGATAACCAACACATTACAATGAATAACCCCAACATTTTTCTGAGATTGGGACTCCAAGTTAATTGTTGTAGCATACTTCCACATTGGTCGGTGTGATGAAAATGCATCTCCTGACCACTCTCCTGCAACTGGGGCCAAAAGGAAACATAGTTAATGAATTCCAAACAAATGAATGGAACCAGTTAAAACGCTTGAAATGTAGGTGCAAAATCAATGATTTGGAAGCTTAAAAATGGAAATATGTTATCCTATTGAAATGGAATTAGAAGGTATTTAACTTGCATTTACTTTCAGCTTGAGCCTTAATATGCATTTGGCTGTCTTTGGGTATCACAAACATCTCTGCATTTACTTGCTGCGGTGTATTCAATAACTTGACAATAAACTAGGTACTAAAAATCTAAGAATTGATAATCATCGCCAATTGTTTTTCGTGGTTTCATAGATATAGCATCCAAGTTATTGTCTCATGCTTGTGTCTTCGCTTTCCGTTACTTTTCAATTGATAGATTCTTTTATTTGAGGGCACAATCTAGAGTTTTTTTCTTCTATGGCATGGGATTCAATGACCTAACCGATATCTTTGATCTCCTTATTCTTTTGAATTGGTTGTCCTTTTTTTTTCCCTATTGGTGAAGGAACCAAATTTTTGGAGAAACATTCTCCTTTGAATATTAAGCAAAGAGTATCAGTTAATGAGTTCTTTAAGTCTATCTGCATCATGGCTTGTCTGGGAGGGCTTGCAACTTCGTATCCCATTCTCGGTCAAATCTGCATAAATGATCAGTAATTCTTATTAGCTTGCCAAAGCATTTCTACTTTCCAATTCAAATCTGAAGCCTGCTAACCTCTTACATTATGCCTGAGAACTGGAGCTACATCCATGGCTGCTCAGTTCAACTTCTAATTTAATTTGGTGTGTTGTGGCTAAGAAAGCTGCAGTTACTTTTTTAAGCAGAAGATATCTGATCTATGAATATATCTTTTAGCTAATTACTTTTAAGCACAAAACCACACAGTGTCTTGTACTTGCCCAAAATATTTAGTGAATTCATGTTTTATTTTCTCCATCACGTCTTTCATCCTGTAGGTTTTGTGCTAGACTTACTGTAGCATTTGCTCCCTCTCTTCAGGTAACCATTTAACAAATCTCTTTTCTATGAACAGATATGGATTCCAAAGTCAAACAGATGATCAAACTCATCGAAGAAGATGCAGATTCCTTTGCAAGGAGGGCAGAGATGTACTACAAGAAACGCCCAGAGCTTATGAAATTGGTCGAAGAGTTTTATAGAGCGTATCGTGCCTTGGCTGAAAGATATGATCATGCCACCGGGGCCCTTCACCAGGCGCAACGAACAATGGCAGAAGCATTTCCCAACCAAGCCCCCTTTATTCTGGGTGATGATTCCCCTGCAGGTTCTGCTACTGACTGTGATCCCCGTACACCTGATATGCCACCAATACGTGCACCTTTTGACCCTGATGAGCTGCAAAAGGATGCTTTGGGCGTCTCACCATCCCATGCTATCAATAGGAATGGAGCTTTTACTGAGAAATCAGATCCTGGAAGAAAGGGTTTGAAACAATTCAATGATCTTTTTGGGCTTGGAGATGGGATGGACAATGCTAAGTTTGCAGAAGGGAGGGTGAGAAAAGGCCTCAATTTCCATGACCCAGAGGAGAAAGGACGAGGTGTGCAAAACAATGGCATCCATGATCTCAAGGCTCGAGCCCCATCTGAGTCTGAGCAAGTTAGTAAAGCTGAGCTAGAAATTTTAAATTTAAAGAATGCACTTGCTAAACTAGAAGGCGAAAAAGAAGCTGGCCTGCTTCAGTATGAGCAAAGTTTGGAAAGATTGTCTAAACTGGAGTCAGAAGTCTCTCGTGCAACGGAGGATTCCAGGGGACTTAATGAACGAGCTAGCAAAGCTGAAGCTGAAGTTCAAACTTTGAAGGAAGTCCTTGCACAATTAGAGGCTGAAAAGGAATCTAGTTTTCTTCAATACCAGGGGTGTCTGGAAAAGATATCTAATCTGGAGAACAATCTCTCTCTTGTCCAAAAGGATGCAGGAGAACTAAATGAGCGAGCCAGCAAAGCTGAAACTGAAGCTCGATCCCTAAAGCAAGACCTGTCTAGATTAGAAGCTGAAAAAATTGATGCACAGGTTCAGTGCAGCCAATGTTTGGAAAAGATATCTGATCTAGAGGACAAATTACATAATGCACAGGAAGATGCCAAGAGGTTCAGTGAGCGTGCAGATGATGCTGAAAGGGAAATTGAAGCCTTGAAGCATGCTTTGACCAGGCTAACTGAAGAAAAGGAAGCTGCTGTCACTCAGTACCAGCAGTGCTTGGCAACAATTGTCAGTCTGGAGCATAAAATTGCTTGTTTTGAGGAGGAAGCCCGGAGGCTTAACTTGGTGATAGATGATGGGACTGTGAAGTTAAAGAGTTCTGAAGAGAGGTGTCTTCTGTTAGAAAAATCAAACCAAACCATACACTCAGAGTTAGAGTCAGTGATGCAGAAAGTGGCGGCTCAAAGCAATGAGCTTACGGAAAAGCAGAAGGAGTTGGGGAGACTTTGGGCTTGCGTCCAAGAAGAGCACTTGAGATTCATGGAGGCCGAAACTGCTTTTCAAACTCTACAGCATCTGCACTCTCAATCTCAGGAAGAATTGAGATCTGTGGTGGCTCAGCTTCAGAACAGGGCTCAAATTTTGGAGGACCTGGAAGCTCGTAATCAGAGTTTAAAAGATGAAATGGAGCATGTCAAGGTGGAGAACAAGAGCCTTAGTGACGTCAACTTATCTTCAGCTCTGACTATACAGAATCTGCAAGATGAGATTTCAAGCTTAAGGGAGACCATAAAGAAACTTGAAGCAGAGGTGGAGCTTCGAGTGGACCAAAGAAATGCTCTTCAGCAAGAGATTTACTGTCTAAAGGAGGAGCTAAATGAACTTAACCAGAAGCATCAGGCAATCATGAGGCAGGTGGAATCAGTTGGCTTCAGTCCAGAGTCCTTTGGATCATCTGTGAAGGATTTGAAGGATGTCAACATCAAGCTGAAGGAGGTTTGTGAGAGAGACAGAACTGAAAAGGTAGCTCTTTTGGAAAAGTTGGAGAACATGGAGAAACTTATTGATAAAAATGTTCTTCTGGAGAATTCTTTATCAGATTTGAATGTTGAGCTAGAAGGGGTCGGAGAGAAGTTAAAGGCACTAGAAGAATCCTGTCAATATCTTGTGGAAGAGAAATCCGTTCTTGTTTCTGAGAAGGATTTGATGGCTTCTGAGTTGCAATTTGCTACTGATGATTTGGAGAAACTTACAGAGAAGAACCACATTCTGGAGAATTTCCTCCTTGATGCAAATGCTGAACTTGAAGGGTTGAGGGAAAAATCAAAGAGCTTAGAAGATTTTTGCCTGCTGCTTGTGAATGAGAAGTCTGAGCTGGCCTCCATGAAAGGAAGTTTATCTTCTCAGTTGGACATCAGTGAGAAAAGCTTGCAGGATTTGGAGAAGAATTATACAGAATTAGAAGAAAAATATTCCCATCTGGAGAAGGAGAGACAATCCTCACTTCATGAAGTACAAGAATTACAGGTTCGTTTAGATGCTGAAAAGCAAGAACATGCTAATCTAGCCCAGTTGAGTGAGTCCCAATTGGCTGGTATGGCATCACAGATTTGTTTGCTACAAGAAGAAAGTCTGTGCAGAAAGAAAGAATATGAAAAGGAGCTGGACAAAGCTGTGAATGCAGAGATTGAGATCTTTATCTTGCAGAAATGTGCGCAAGAATTGGAAGAGAAGAATTCTTCCCTCTTGCTTGATCATCAGAAGCTCGTGGAGGCATCTAAACTGTCAGAGAAACTGATCTCTGATATGAGACATGAAAATTGTGAACAACAAGAAGAGGTGAAATGCTTATCTGATAAAATTAAAACACTGAGGATGGGACTTTATCAGGTGTTGATGACTCTTGAACTTGATGCGAACCAGTGTGAAAATAAACCCAAGCAAGACCAAAAACTGCTGAACCATGTACTCAACAGGCTTCAAGAATCACAGGAGTTTCTCTTCAAGACACAAGATGAAAATCAGCGGTTGTTCACTGAGAACTCTGTTCTAGTTACTCTGCTTAGGCAACTGCAATTAGAGGTGGAAAATCTTGTGAAGACTAAAAATATCCTCGATCAAGAATTGACAACCAGGTCTGAGCAATTCTTGGTTTTGCAGAATGAGAGCCAAGAGCTTTCAGGGATAAACGAAGAGATGAAATTGAAGTTAATAGAGGGAGATCGCAAAGAGGAGGCTTTGAAGGTTGAACTAAATAATCTCCATGTACAGCTGTCAGACTTGCAAGGTGCTTTCCAGAACTTACAAGAGGAGAACTGCAAGGTTCTTGATGATCAGAGGTCCTTGATGAAATCATTTTCAGACCTGCAGATGGAGAAATGTGAACTGGAAGAGGAAAACTTCTGCATTCTTGTTGAAACTGTATCTCAAAGTACCCTTTCTCTAATTTTCAGGGATATCATCTGTGAAAAATCTGTGGAAATAAAAAGCCTTGGTGTAAGCCTAGATAAACTGTGTCATGACAATAATGGTCTCAACGAGAAGGTGAAGACACTGGAGAAAGAGTTAGATAACTTCAGTGGCTTAGAAGATGATAAGAGAGAGTTGCATAAAATGGTGGAGGATCTGAAGTGCAAGTATGATGAGGTTGAGGTGATACGATCAGATCAAGAAATGCAGATCATCAAACTATTAGGAGATTATGATCAGAAAATTAAGGAGGCTGAAAACATTCGTGAAGTAAATCAGAAATTGGAGTCTGAAATTAGGAAATTGCATGAAGAATTTCAAGAAGTTAAAGACAGGAAGGAAAATTTGAGTCATGAACTGGTAAAGGAAAGAAATGAGGTTGAACTACAAGAGTCTCAGGCTGTTGCATTGTTTGGTGAGCTGCAGATATCTGCTGTCCGAGAAGCCTTGTTTGAAGGAAAGCTTCGCGAGCTCCTTAAAATATGTGAGAGCCTTGAAGATGGAAATTGCTCAAAAGACATGGAGATTGACCAGCTGAAAGAAAGAGTTAGCACATTGGAAGGCGGAAATGCAGAACTAAAAGCTCTTGTGGCTGCATATTTGCCAGCTTTCATGTCGTTGAGGGACTGTGTAACATCACTGGAGAAGCACACTCTTCCAGATGCGACACTTCATGAAGGTGACAGCAAGGAATCAAAGGTAATTTCTATTCGTCTGATTTTGAATCGTTCCATTATGGCAATATTACTTGGTCTGGTTCTATAAGTGACATGACCATAATCCAATCAGTTAATTGTATAATCATCCTCTGTGGGGTTTTGAAAAATCAATCACATCAATAATTCCTTGAGATCTTGTCTGTTGTAACCTTATAAGCTCTCAAGCTTCATTCACCCAATTTTGATATGCCCGTACATTACTCCTATTAATATTCCTTGCACTTTGCAGTTTGACCCCATAGTTTGTAACCTTTTGCATTATGTTCACAAAACAACTCAGTTGGAATATGGGCAATGCTTTCGTTATATCCTTTAAAGTTCATGGTTTTAATATTTTTCTTATATTCCGCTTGCTGCAGGATGCTGCATTGGTGGTGCATGCCAAAGGCTTTCACCAAATGAGTGAAGGACAGAGTGGCATGGTGCCAGGTGGAACCTTGGACTTCCAGGATTTGCAAATGAGGATTAGAGCTATTGAGAAAGAAATCATTGAGAAGGAGAGACTTGTTATGCTAGAAAACTTGAGTTATCATTCCAAACTCGATGCTGCAATAAGGCAGATTGAGGACTTGAAATCTGGAAGCAGTGCACGTCAAAAAGGTGTCGAGACAAGGAGGTATGTTAAGCCAAAACCAGAGGATGGGGAACTGGGGGCCACACCAAGTGATGATCTGAGGCGGCAGAAACGAACACATGAAATCTCAGAGGATGGGAATGAAGTGATGACAAAAGACATAATACTTGATCAGATATCAGAATGTTCATCCCATGGAATCAGCAGGAGAGAAACTATGCAGGCTGATGAACAGATGCTTGAAATATGGGAAACTGCTGATCGCGATGACAGCATTGACCTGACTGTTGGAAAAACGCAGAAGGTGACTGCTTCACAGAAGAAGAAAAAACACATTAGGCAGCATCCTTCTGCAGAATCAATGGTTGAGAAGGAGGTGGGTGTGGACAAATTAGAGATCTCAAAAAGATTATCAGGGTCTCGTCAAGAAGGGAATGAGAGGAAAATTCTAGAAAGACTTGATTCTGATGCTCAAAAGTTGACAAATCTTCAAATAACAGTTCAAGATTTGATGAGCAAGGTGGAGATTACAGAGAAGAGCGAGAAGGGAAAAGGTATTGAATATGATAATGTGAAGGAGCAGCTGGAAGAATCCGAGGAGGCCATCATGAAGTTGTTTGAAGTGAATCGCAAACTAATGAAGACTGTTGAAGATGAGCCACTGAACTTTGACGAGAAACCCGAATTAGCACCAGATGAGAGTGGCAGTGTCAGGAGAAGAAAGATTACAGAGCAGGCAAGAAGAGTGTCAGAGAAAATCGGGCGTTTGCAGTTGGAGGTGCAGAAATTGCAGTTCGTTTTGCTGAAACTTGATGATGAAAACAGAAGTAGAGGGAAAACAAAAATCACAGAGCAAAAAACAAAAGTTCTACTGCAGGACTATCTGTATGGCAGCACAAGAACTCGCCAGAAGAGGAAGAAAGGGCACTTCTGTTCATGCGTGCAACCTCCAACTAAAGGAGATTGAGGCAATCACGTTTTATCGGGAAATAATAGATGTAGTTCAAGCCCTCAAGGCTTAAATATGAGACATTAGTTGCTTTGTGCATAAGCTTTCCTCGCTAGATATGGTTATATAGAGAGCTAGCTGCTAGACTTTTTTTCTTTTGACCTTTGCTTGGTTAGAGAGGACCCTGTCGTCTTCTAGTTTAGAGATCCTGCTGTACATGCCAGTTCCCGTCGAATCGAAAGAGGCTGCTCTATTAGAGCTTGTTTTCCCCTTCATTTCGTTTGCATGTTTCGACATTGCTCAGGTTTCCATGGGGAGCTATTTTCTTCCAGGTGTACCTGGCTTTATAGTGAATGACTCTTCAAGGCCCTTTGGTTGGATCCACTTATTACAATGCTTAGCCGCAATTATTCGTGATTTAGGATTTACAATAGAAGAAGATCCAAGTGATTTATCACCCTTTGTGCTGTTTTTGTCCTACAGTTCAGTAGTCGTGGCTCAATTACTTTTTTTTTTTTTTTTTTGCTGGGATGGATCATTAATTCTCAGGGCTTTTGTTAGTTGATTTAAATTCATATATACTGGTTCATTTCCAGTGTGGCGGGCCAAATCAATTTTTTTTTATTTTTGCAATGATATAAACTTGGATAAAAAAATAAATCCTTAAATTTTTTATTTTGAATCTTTGCTTGGTGCGAGTTTCTAAGAAAATATATAAAAGAAATCTGGATAATCATTTTTTATTTTTAAAATACTTAATATTAAACAATAAAATTAAAAAATAATAATAAGAAAAAAAATAAAAAATGATGTCAAGTCATATAAACTTTTCAAACCAATAACTCGAGATATTAGATCAGAAATATCATACATGAAAAAACAGTGAAACTCAATTCCCAGCAAATCTAACATCGAATGATAAATTATTCATATTATTATTATTGTCGCTATCATTGTCACTATCATTACAACTATCACTATCACTATTATCATCAATAAGTATTATCACCATCATTATTATTATTATTATTATCACTATCATTATTATTGTTGTTGTTGTTGTTGTTATTCTTGTTAATACTATTGTTATAATTATTATCATCACCGCTACAACTAATATTACTATTATTTTTATTCTTATCACTATTATCATTATTCTTATTACTGTTATAACCATAATAATAATAATAATAATAATTATTATTATTATTACTACTACTACTACTACTATTATTAATAGCATTAATACTATTATTGTTGTTGTTGTTGAAATAACAAAAATTATAAACTTGATTTGAAGGATAAAATTAAAAATCATAAATTTTTTGAAAAAATGGCAAAGGAAACAAATAAGAAATCAAAAGTAGAAGGACCGAATCGAAAAACATCATATACACAAATTAGAATTGAAGGACTAAATTTAAAACAAAACATCTATAAAAGGAATAAAAATGAAATAAGAAATTAAAAGAATGAGGACTAAAACTATAAAAGGAATAAGAATTAAATAAAAAATTAAAAGAATGAGAACTAAAATGAAAAAAAAAAAACATATGAGAAATTGTAATTGAATGACTAAATTGAAAAAAAAAACGATTATAAAGGAATAAAAACGAAATAAAAAATTAAAAGAATGAGAATTGAAATTTAAAATCAAACAACAGAGATGACAATAATGTATTTTAGCTGTCAAGAGAGAGTTAAAAAGGAAAAAACAAAAAGAAATGATCATTGGCAACAATTCGACCACCACACGTCTACACGCACCACATTATATGAAAGAGAAAATAGTTGCACATCTGCTGAGATAACAGATGATCAAATTTGACAATCAGGTTGCGTGTCACATGAGCCACCTAAATGGTGTAGATGCCACCGACTCATTGGTGTGGAACACACACTAAAAGATTTCTGAAAAAATTGAAAAGAAAATGTAAAAAATACCAAAATGTCTCATGAATTGTTAATTATACAAAATAACCATGTAAAAATATCAAAATTTCCTCAAAGATTTTTTTTTTTTTTGTTCCTTTTTAAGGATAAAATTGTGCTTTCTTTGTACATGGATCATGGAAGAACCATGAATTTCATTGCCCAACAACTCAATAATTTTGTTATCTTGAGGTTAAAAAAAATAATTTTACTATTAAGAAACTTGTGAAAAATCGAGTAAACCCTTGATCAACATTTATAAATTTTGTTAACTTTGGACTAAAAAATATTTTTATTGTATAGAAAAATTTAATAGACGCATTCACCCCTAACAAAATATTTTAATAATTAATGGGTGAATGAAAAATACCAACAGACTTCCAGCTTCAAGGCTCAAGTTTTTTTCACTCAATAGTAAAATGGGAAATTTACTGTAATAATCCATAATAAACTGCAACTCACATGTTTACACGCCCTTTAGCTTCTCTTTTTATGTGCTTTCTCCCTCCCAAGTACCTATAATATGAAAGGTCTTATCTTAAGGAAGCTAGGGTAGCCTGCCTTCCTTACAAAATACTTGAACACAGACTACTGGAACAAACCAGCTCATTTTATCAGGTACATAAAAGAAAAATTAACACGGATACCCTGGATGTATATTATTAGCCCTGCAAAACCCATCACCTGCAAGGAGTATAGGATTAAGATTAGGATTGGTCTGAGGGCTAAGGGATAGTTTAACTGTAAATTCTATCAAGACATGATTAGGATTTAGTGTCCTTGATACATGTTCTTACACCTGTTACACAAGGATTGCTTTGAGCTCCAGAGTTCACAAGACAAATTCATCCCACTGTGAACTTACAAGAAAAGGATCCTTGGCACATCTGCTAACATTCTCAATGGTATCACTAAAACTCCTTAAAATGATCCTTTATATGGAAAAGGCTAATAGATCCTTTATATGGAAAAGGCTAATATTATATGCCCCCAAATCCGTACCAAAATAGGTCTGTAACACTTCAAATGAGAGCAAAGAACAAGAGCATGTTGGAAACCCTTTTTATAGACGAATTCCACAGTTCATAAATTTTGTTAGTCTCATCAATAACTGTGAATTCACGTGACACTTCATTGCTTGCTTACAGCACTGTTCATAAGATATCTCTTCAAAACAGATTTCTATTTGTTATGCTGCAAGTGTTTCGCAAGGTTTTCTCTTGTGATTTTTCCCGAGGGATCGACTTGCTTACAACATTGTTCTCCATAACCAGAGTCGTGATGACCTGACAAAGCAACATCAGGATGCAATTGATCTCCACAATCGATTATAATATTGTGGAGTAAACAACATACCAAGATAATACTTGGCAGTTTCCTCTTATCAGGTCTCCACATGACCTTGCTGAGGATTCTCCAACTTCCCTTCAAATGCATGAACGACCTCACCGCAAGCAACCTTGCAGCCTCATGCCTTGCGTTGAAAGTGGACATGGAACCTGAGATTCCCTCGCTCACTTCTGGAGTTATGAGCCATGGAAGAAGTGGATAGCCTACCCCGCCAACAATATATTCTCTGATTTCTGCTCCTTGAAATAAATTCCTTGAATTTCCATTTAAACGTTCTCCATTCTCACAGAGTTTGAAAAATCCTGAGCACTTCAATAGTCTTGGCACTGTCATGCCACCAGGCCAACCTGTCACAATATCTAAAAATCTCATTTCATGGTCGACAATACCCTGCAAGAACATGCTGTAATTTTTCTCTCGGTCACACCAATCATCCGAGGTTTCCACTGCAGGAAGGGTCATGATAATGTGTGTTGCATCAATTGCTCCACAACAATTTGGCAAGCCAAACAAAGTTTCGAATTTACACTTAATATCCTCCATTCTATCGGAATCAGGCCACTTGAGATGGTGCTTGGCCCGCTCTTCTAATGCTTCAATGAATCTCCAAGTCACTTGAGAGACTGTAGACTGACCAACCCCGAAGGAAGCCCCAACTGAGACCTGAGACTCACCAGATGCCAACCTTCTTAGAGCAATTGCAACCTGTTTCTCAACACTAAGAAGCCTTCCCTCGATGTTGATGAGTCCAGATGGTGGCCTCGATATAAGATCTTCTCTTACAAGAGAACAGATGTATTCGAAAGTCTTCTTTGAAATCCTGAAGAAATACTTAAAACCTTCTTCCTCGTCAGACGGTATACCTACAAGGTCAATCAATCTCTCATTTTTAGCACCTTGGACATCAAAATCCCAAGATTTCTATTAAAAATTTTGGTAAATTCAGTACGGTCTATATTCTACATTCTCAGCATTGAAAAGCTCTAAACTTTTTATGAAGTTCAATTTTCCACTTTGAAGCCAAAGTCACACAAGCACAAAGGACATACAGTATGGAGATTATAAGCAGATGATTGCCTATAAAGAAATTTCTCATCAGAATCGAAGATCCAATTAGGTCCCAAATTTATTAAATTATCTCAATTTATTATACTTAACAACAGCGATGAAGAATAGTATTACCAGCAACAGGAGTGGAAAGCAAACAAATTCCATTGATTATATGAGCATTTCCAGACTGAACGAATACTAAAGAGAAAACCAAAACAAAAAAACAGAAACTAAAAAAAACCAAGGATCAAGAGAACCTGGGGAAGAAGAGTTTTTGAGCCAGAAAGTATCCCACCAATCGGAATCAATGGCAGAGGGATCGATGGGAGCAGAGGTAATGTTTTTGTTTTTGAGTTTCTTCTTTTTCAATTTCTTCTTTGAAACTTTTTTGCTTTTCTTCGATTTGATAGGCGGAGCCATCTGATGTAGCACTAGATAAAATCTTACTACAGCTGATGCCCTATAAGCTCTTCTTGTCCCGGTTGATTTTCTGGGATAATGTCCGTTTCTACGAGAAATGGGAAGGTAATGTTAAGTGGAAGATAAGCGGAAAGAGTGACTGACCCCTCCCGCTGTGTCCGTCGGAAGATGGCTCTGTGACACCTAAAGCGACCAGTGCTATCTCCTTAATATGGAGACTTCATACGGTGCCGTTTAGCACGATCAGACCTTGTAGCTCTTTCATATAGCAAGTTGGAGGAAAACCTAAAAAAAAAGTCCAAGAGGAATCTCGAATAAATGCCAATCTTTCTTTTTTATTGTTGATTAGGTCCTCAGTGGGTCGATGTATTTTAAATCAGATACTTCAATATATTACAGCAGCAGCAGCAGCATGGAAAGTTATTAAGCTCCACCCAACTTATATCTGGATCGATAAATGATTAGATAAGTTAATAAGAGTTAATTAAAATAATATTATTTAAAAAAAAGTTATGTTAACTTAATTTTTTTTTAAGTTTTCCTCAAACTTGCTATAATATTATTAAAATAATATTATTTAACAAAAGTTATGTTAACTTAATTTTTTTTTAAGTTAAGTTTTTATCGAGTCACATATTAGATTGTGAGGTCAATTTTCATCCAAATTTTTTAAAACTCGGCACATGTTAGGCTTATTAAAAAATTATATTAATTTAAAATTTTTAATTATATTACTCTCTAACATATACATTCAAGTGAAAAAAATTTGAGTTTTCGAATTTTCATCTAGTTTTTTTTATAAAAAAAACTTGGTCTGAGTTATGTTTATCAAAGAACTTTCTTGACCCAAAATGTTAATTATTATATGAGATTTTAATAATAATTTTATATTATTTTTTAATATATTCACTAAGTGAAAATCCTATGGATTTGAAACTTGTATAGATCTATATTATCTTATGTTTAATTTTATTAATTAGAATGAGGATGGTGAGATTCGAACTCGTGATCATTTGATTATCAATAATTTTAAAAAAATCATCTCAATTTAAGATAAAATTTTAAAAAATAATTTTATATTACTCTGTAAAAATATTCTAGTTATATCAGAAGTTGAAGCCCAGTTTTTTAATGAGAGCAGAGCTAAATTAAGATTTTTTATTTATGTAAAACTTACGTGAGAAACTATATTGTGTTTAAGAAATACAAAGTTGTTGTTTTTCTTTGTATACTTTATTCTAGTGTGTGATTAATGATGGGATGGGAAGAATTTTATTAAATTTACAGGTTTTTTTTTTATTAAAAAAAGATTAAATAAGTTTAAAGTAATTATTGAACGTTTTTGTTAACTAAAACTAATTTTATTCAAGACAAAAAATAGATTAGAGGACTTTGCTTATAACTTTTTGGGATTGTTTTTAGTTTTCCCATCGGATGATAAATTATTCGATGCATTTCATTTTATTTTGTTATAAAAACCGATATGTTATAGTGAGATGAGCGGTTTATTATATTATATTATAATTACAACAACAACAAAAAAAGTGTGCGGAAAACATGGTTTCTCTTACTTTCATGAATGTTATGGTGGATTGGAATAGTAATTTATAGTACTTTTATGAATATTATTGTGGATTGCAATAATAATAATTTATAGTATTTTATAATTTTTCTTTAGATATTTTCATCTTTTTTCTATAGTTATTGATTTTTTTCAAAAAAAAATTTATATTATGTATTTATTGGGATTTAAAGTTAATAATTTATTTTAACTAGTCTTTTATATGATTATAGTAATATTAAAAAAATTTATTTACATCATGTTGATATCAAAAAAATATCAAGCATCCTCAATTGGAAAAACATTGTTTCTCCTCTTCTAAAAACATTTAGGATTACAATAGTAATTCATGTTGTTTTATTAATTTTTTTTTTATGTTTTCATCATTATCTTCTTTTTTTCTTTGATTATTGAATTTTTATTTTTAACTTAGTCCTTATTTTGTGTGTTTATTGAGATTTGAAGTTGATAATTTATTTTGATTTATATTTTATATAGTTATAGCGGTATTGAAAAAATATTTTGATATCAGGTTAGTATCAGAAAAATACCTCAGTATCATGGTATGGTTGATTTTTATTAAAATATTTAAATAAAAAATGATTTTGAAAAAAAAACTAAGTTATTAAACTTTGTGGAGTTAATGACCTAGTTTACGAGTTTGACGAGATAACGCGGGTTGTCCGAATTCATGGGTTTGGAGGAGTACCTTCTTTTTTTTAATTGAACCTGCTTTTTTTATAATATAGTTATAAAAATTATTTTGATAAAAAAATCATGTTATTAAATTTTAGAAAGTTCACGGATCTATTTGCAGGTTTGGCAGTTTGAACTTTTTTTTCTTTATAAATTTATTTTTTTAATTTTATCCTTTGATATAGGGATGGTTGAGAATTTAATTTTATAGTTTGTTTTATTTTGATTTCTACGAGGTTATTGCGGTCTCAAAAAACATCATGAAATTGGGTTGATGCTCGATTTTACGATCGTCTATTTCTGCTATCATATAGTTAAATAAACAATAATTTCAAAGAAAAAAAGTAATTAATCCCAATAGAGTCCATGATTTAATTCACAGGTTTGATGTGTTGATCCAAGTTACTAGATTCACAAGTTTAGTAAGATTACTCATCAAACCGATATATATATATTTTAGTTTTTAGTCTTTTAGTTAAACCAATTTTGGTATCTTAATTTCTTACCTTTTAGATAGTGTTTGGAAGAATGACCAGACCATGTAGAGACAGAAATACAACGTGTGTTTGGCTGAATTTCTGTATCTCCTTTGAAGGGATACAGAAGACAAAAAGGAGAGAACATAGATACTGTTTGTGGAACTACACAAATTGTACTTGAAATATTGGAGTTTCATCTTTTGATAGCATTAGCAAGCATAAAATGTGATAAAAGTAGCATTGCTTTCATTCAAAATTTAATTTTAATCACTCTTTTTAGCATTGAGATTGGTCATTAAACATTGCTCAATAATCCTCTTGCACTATAAGCTTGCTTGGACTGAATTTTCATTCCATTTTCTTATTTCTCCATTGATGGCAAAGGTTGGATGCAGAGTCCAATCTTATGCCTGCGGTCGCTCACCAGAATTACTCTAAAAAGGTTTTCCATTCGAAATCTCTTGTATAAAAGATTCACACTGTAAAACCTGTACCTTGTCGGAAGAGAAAAAGTACCTCCAACTTCAACTAATGATTCAAGTCAGCTTCTATTTCACTTCCAGCAGTTGATTTGATGCAGCTTTATGTGATGCATAACAGTTCCTACATGCACGCACAACTGATACATACATATTTATACAGTTGACCTACATGGAATAAAATTAATACTCTTGCTGATCGACAGCTTAGACTTTGTTATATGCCTCAGATTCCTCTTTCAAAGGGCTTGGACTGCATCTGTGAAGCATGAAATCGCAAGCTTCGACAGCTTCCCCTACTGTCAAATGGATCCATTCTTGCCCTATTTTCTCAATGAACTTGGACTTGTTGAGTTTCTTCATTACTTCAGCTCCAGGATTGGCCAAGACAAGCTATAAACATAGAAGCAAAGAACATTAGAACATATAAATTAGCGGTGCACGACGATTCAAATATTTCGCACAAGATAATAGAACTTCGATCAAAATGTACCTTAAGCCCCCTTCTGTCCATTACTTTCTTAACTTCCTCAAGCATGCTTATCCCACTTGTGTCAATGTTACCAACCGCTGTCAGATTAAGAAATAAAGGTAAAGGGATTTTCTATGTATAATCATTTTTTGCGGAAGGAAAATATTGCAGGATCATCCCTTACCTCCCATGTTTAGTATAACATACTGTAGGCTCGTTTCTCCTGAAGATTTTAACTTGTCTTCCTCGTCATCAACCCACCTCGCAATCCTGATAGATATAAAAATATATAGCAGCACTTGTGAGCTTCAAATTTAATTGGTTAATTTTAAGAATACTAGGTGTGCAGATATGCAGAAAAATTGTGTTTGATAAGTTTTTTATTAGATTAGAAGCTTCTGACCACACCTTTCTCTTAAGTAGCCTGAATTTGCAAAGTAGATGGGAGCATCAATCTCGAGAATGAGAACACCAGGAACGCTGCTTGTGTTTAGATATTGTTCAACATTTCTGTAGATCATTGAATTTGGAATGTTTCCGAGAATAAAGGTTTTTGGTCTTGCGACGAACAGAAGTAGTCTAAGCAAGGAAATTGCCACCTGCATTTGCACAAACGAATTGGTATCAAAGGATGGTAATCAGACATTTACGATTGCAGGTTTTAGGCCATAATTAGATGTCCATACCGCAATGACTAAGCCAATCTCGACGCTGGCGAAAACCACGCCAGCATAAGCGCTGATACAGACGATGAAGTCGAACTTGTCGACAGTCCAAAGATGGATTGCTGCTTCATAATCTAAGAGACCGAGCATAGCAGAGATAATAATAGAGGACAGAACCACAAGTGGAGTGTAATGGAACAATGGCGTTAGAAATAACAATGTGACCATGACTGCCAATGCCATGACAATATTTGATACTGCTGTCTTGCATCCTGCATTGTAGTTCACGGCCGATCGCGAAAATGGCCCTGGAAAATTTCATTGTATCACCAAGAGTACTTTTAGTTTAGTATTTTAAGTTTGAATTACGTTCTCAATTAAGTACAATTAGGAAATGAGAGCTGGTAAGTCAGTATATACCTGTGGTCAGATAGCAAGAGGTGCAAGAGCCTACAATGTTCATGGTCCCAAAAGCAATCATCTCTTTGTTACCATCTATATGGTAATTCTTGAACATAGCAAAACTCCTTCCTACAGCTATTCCTTCCTGTAACCAAATAAAAACAGGCAATCGCTTAAGCACATGACATTGATGTGCATGTGTATATTAATTAGGTGGTAGAATTTATCTTATTTTACTCTTACAAGGCAAGAGGGGCAGGTCTTAGTTCAACTTCTATCTTTCTTATTAATCCAAGAAAAAGAACAGCAAAATAACAGAGGAGAAGGGAGCTTACAGCAAGAGCTATGACACCAGTGATGATGCCAGTTTTAATAGCTGTCGTAAGATAAGGAGATACAAACACGAGATCCGTAAAGGACAGTGGATTTAGCCCCTTCTTCAAGTTTCCTATCTGAAAAAATTACACCAGCATGCAGCAAATAAGAACACATGACATGAAAACAAAAACAGAAGGTTGAAGAAAGTACTTCCAAAAATTGACCAACAATGACCACTCTGGACTAGCGATCAAAGTCCAACGTAGTCTGGGAATGTGGTTTTTTTAAAGTTTAAAATTTGTTTTTAGTAAAATTAATTTTGTTTATGTTTTTATATTATTTTAATATGTTAATTTTAAAAATAATTTTTAAAAATAAAAAAATATTATTTTAATATATTTCTAATAAAAAAAAATTTTAAATTATAATGCTATCATAATTCTAAACGATCTCAGTGTAGCCACCAAGCCTCTAGGCAAAACGTAGGAGGCTGAATTGGTGGGACGAGATGGTGGAAGACGAGATGTATAACTATAACAGTGATTTATATTTATAAAAATGATTGCTCTGTATTATCCACCTGTTCATGATAAATTGAAATGCATTTTAGAGATATTAAATTAAATTTATGTTAAATTGGATTGGAGACATGACTTGGAAGAGAACAATTATTTGGATTGGGCCCAAAAGACAATAATCAAGTACCCAATAGGCCGAACCACATGTAGGATAGACCTAGGCTTCATATTGAAACATACTTAGCCCACTGAATCTCTATGTTTGCAACTTGCAGGTCACGGTTGCTTTCGTGGAGAGTAGCATTGACAGACAGGGACTTGAGTTCCGTAGAAAGTGAACAAATACAAACAAGAAGGAAAGGCACTATTAATAATTTATGGGAAATGCTCACCACTTGCACTCCATGTTTCTCAGCATGAGTGAGATACACGAGAAGGCTTCCTAGAATGACTGACGTCAATGGTGCCATTGCTGATACCCAAAAGTATTTTGGTTTTCTCTTGCTCTATACAAATAGTCAATCATCAAAACATTATTATCTTACGCCATTATTAAACTAATCAGATGAGCATGTTATTAGATGCAGCATGACAACATTAGCGTGCATATATTAGTGTAAGAATATTGAAAAATGAGCAAAGAAATTAATTTCTCCAGAATTCGAGTCAAAGGAGATGTGTTTA
>Ga0307517_10005081_pt1 | contig 19985 bp, 27 predicted proteins | sample 23_EM_MG_FD_194515 | JGI IMG/M metagenome (GOLD analysis project Ga0307517, IMG submission 194515) | Populus trichocarpa ectomycorrhiza microbial communities from riparian zone in the Pacific Northwest, United States - 23_EM | ecosystem: Host-associated > Plants > Roots > Unclassified | place... | reverse complement strand
TCCATTCAACACAGATTCCGTCGATAACCTTCCGGCTGACTCGCCAACTCTATTGGTGAGTTGAGGTTCGATTCGCTATAGAATTTTGATTTTGGAAGGTCACAATTTCAAAACCTTTCGCTCTGGCCGGCATTTATCAAGACAGGATCAAGATACTTATTCGTGAATTCCAGGAGGATATTCTCTGCCATCTTACCCCGCAGGCTCCTTAGCATGACGAGATCCCTTTAGTGGGTTGAACCTCCATGATTGCGTACCGAAACCTTGCCAAAATGTGTCACCCTGAAGTCGATAGTCTGCTTGGGGAAAACTAGCCATCGAGCGTCATGGTTCCCACGTCAATGGAATTTAGAAGGTGTCCTCTCCCAAAGGTTGGAGAGGTGGCTCTCGTCGTTGAGGCGGAAACTCAAAATTGGATAAGACTAGAGCCCTCCCATTTGATCCTCGTATCCGCTGGTTCCATTTCTGTATTTGAAGAGACCTTTTGTAGCCGTACATACAGTGGAGGTACATATACGTACTCGATTTTTTGTGAATAAATGGTGTTAGCCACGTGGTTTGAAAGTGACCCTGGAATCACAGAATCGAAATCGCGAGTCATTTTCTCGAGAATTCTGTCATTTCTGTCTTCATCCCTAACTGCTGAGTTTAAGCTCAAAAACACGCGTCGTTCACTGCGATGGACCAGGAAATAGATCAAGTCGTCCAAGCTATCGCCATTGCCTTTGATCAGAGTCAGATTTCTCTGCACCAGCAGGCACTAGCCTATATCTCGACGATTCAACAGAATGCAAACGAGACATGGAGGCTAGCCTTGAAGCTTTTTGTGACTCAAAATGCGGATGGATCGAGGAAATACCCTTCGCAGGCTCGATTCTTTGCGCTCCGCGTTCTTGATGAGTTTTTCGATAACCGGTGAGTGATGTTTTTGTTGCATTTCTTGAAAGGTCCACTCCACGATTTTTTTTATCTACATCCCACTGTTGCAACCCACTGTTCTTATTCTGTCGTTCCTAGACACTCTTTTCACAATGGTTCGATATGTTTGCAACTTTACTCAAATATTACCTTCTTTGACCTAGGTTTGAGCGGTTTGACGATGAGTCTTTTGCCACGCTACAGCAAGCTTTGATCGCATATATTCAATCCGAGTATGTTCTGGGACCCGCTGAAGCCGACGCCACTTGTGAGGAACGATCTCTCTGTGATTGATATATCCAACAAAATCCAGGGAAGGCTGATGCTTCTCTGCTTTATAGTCCTCCGTAACAAGTTCTCGCATACGCTCACCCTCTTCTTCCTTTGCACGTACGCACAACAATGGCCAACCTTCTTTTCAGACCTCTTCAGCCTCCTCCGTCCGACAGAGCAAGGCACAGAAAAGGGATTCAACAGACACATTTCCCTCCTTTTCTTCCATATCGTCCTCGAGATATCTGGGGAGGTCGCGGACCAGATCATCAAATCTGCAAGATCCTTCACTGCTGAACGGCATGCCCGCGATGGGAAGGTGCGAGACGGCGTGCGGGAGCGGGATGCTGGAAGAATTAATGAGGCAGTCCTGACAATCGTGGCAGCAGCAGCAGAACGGATGACCGAGCTCAGGAAAAATCCCGGCCAATCATCGGATAGCAAAGAACTGGATCATGCTATCGAAGTTGTCGATTGGGGCGTACGCACTTTTGGCTCGTATGTCGGTGGGTTTGGTTGCATTTTTTCGAAAGATGTGCGACAGTTCTAACATCTGTCCATTCGTAGGATGGATCGACATCACTCTCACAGTTACTCCAACTACAGTGCCGTTGTTATTTAATCTACTTGCCGATCCGTCCCTTCCCATTCGATTAGCAACCTCTGTTGCTCTCCTCCGAATTATTTCAAAGGGCTTGAAGGAGCCCGGAGATAAACTTCAGCTCCTGAAAGTATTATCTCTGGGTCAAGTCCTAGAAGCTTTGGAGTCAAAAACTCGAGCACAGCAACGCGAACGAGGCGAAGATATAGATGAAGGGGAAGAGTCTTACAGGGAAGCTCTCGGAAAACTGCTCAATGTTTTAGGTCATGAGTTGGCGAAGCTGATTGATGTACGTGCTCACGCGACACTTTAATGGTCGTGTGCCAGAAATCTAAATTGTTTTCAGGACTCTCCAAATGAAGAAATTCGAGCAGAGGCTTCAATTTACCTTATCCAAATCCAACCAACTCTGCTGCACTTCCTTGCCGATGAGTATGACGATACCTGTTCAACGGTGTTTCCTCTTCTGCAGGTCATTCTTGCACGGGTTAGTCTTAAGCTCTTTCCTCCATTTTTCTTGCAGCTGATGTCGGAATATAGTATAAGCGCAACCGTAAAATGACCACAGAGCCTTTGGATGACTCGCAAAGAACTTTCCTCGCCTCCCTCTTGGAGGTAATCTTGACCAAAATGAAGTGGGACGAGGCGCCGGATCCAGATGATGCAGATGAAGATGACATTGCTGAGTTCGATAAAATGCGCAAGGCGAGTTCAAAATTTTGACGATCCCAAGGCGGACAGTATTGAAATAGCTTTAGGATTTGCGTGTTTTCTTAGATTCCATACTCTCGATCGACCAGAACCTGGTCACAGACGCTGTCAGAACCCTTGCCGTGAACACCATCACTGCTTATCGTTCGGGCGTGTCAATTAAGTGGAACGATGCAGAGCTTGGGGTTTATCTTGTTTACATTTTTGGAGAAATCAACAAAAGTGCGTCATTCAAAAATTTAAAAATTTGTTTGTTGAACATCGCATAGCTGGTGGGAAGGGGCGTGCGGCATTTTGTCAAGCCCCTGCTTCTGTGGAAAAGGAGAGGAGAAAGGGAACAGATTATTCGGAATACCCTCTCACTCCGCACGGCGAGATGTTGTTCGCTCTCGTCCAGTCCGATGTTGCTTCGTTTCCGAATCGGACCGTGGCATTACAATATTTCGAGACTGTTTCTCGGTACACAGATTTCTTCAAGGTTCGAAAAGAATGCATCATCCCAACCCTAGAAGCTATGGTTGATGTGAGGTATATGACCTTTGTGTTCTGTTGCTAAGGTGTTTCTCAAAGGATTTATAGGGGTCTCCACAACGATAATCCACAATATCGGTCACGGATGTTTTACCTCTACCATCGGTTTATCAAAGATTTGAGGGCCGAAATCCCAGCGGATATCTGCTCCAACATCATCCACAGCATGCGCGATCTGTTGCCCATTGTCGCCGAAATTCCTGAACCTGAAGAGCCCGAGACGGATATTCTGACAGAAGCTATCCAGAGTTCTGCATTCGATTCCCAACTCTACCTCTTCGAGACAGTCGGTACACTGTGCTCTCTCGTATACAAATCTCCAGCTCAGCAGGCAACTCTGCTTCTGTCCTTGGTGCAGCCTCTGATGGACGATCTGTCAAATAACTTCCAGGCATTCAGGATGAATGGACCCTCGGATCTTGTCCCTATCGTAAAGGTTCATCACATCATCATGGCTTTGGGCAACATTTCGAAAGGATTCCCAGATTATCCTAGTGCAGTTCCGGAAAATTATATCCTACCCCCATTAGAAGTCTTTGGAGAAATGGCACAGGCTATATTGGTCATTCTGGAGGCTATGAATGTTTTTAAACCAATCCGAGATGCAGTAGGTTGTTATAGATTTTATGAATCGAGCATTTCTGATCAATATGCCAGACCCGTTTCGCTTTTGCTAGGATCTTGGCGACTGCTGGGCCGACAGTCACGCATTCTATTCCGCCTCTAATGAGCAATTTGTTGGCTCAGTTTGAGCCTTCGGAATTGGTCGACTTCATGAACTTCATCGGTCTTCTTCTCCATAAATTACACGTTGGTGACATTCGTCATATTTTCTTCATTGTTGATGTTGACTATTTGGATTTGTAGAAGGATATGTTCGACGTCCTGGACCAGCTAATCGGACCGTTGAGCGCACACATTTCTTCATTATTATCCCAGCCCATCTCCGGCACGGATGACCAGCGTGCACATGCCGACACAAAAAAGGCTTACCTTGCTTTATTAAATAACATTATGGCTTCCCAGCTTCAAGGGATTCTCATTTCAGAGCGTAAGTATATGATATTTTTGCGTCTAACCTTGCTAACTTAAGATTGATTCCACAGGAAACTCTGCCGGGTTTGAGCAATTGATCGAAACAATGCAACAGTTGGTCGAGGACGTTCAGGATCCTGGGAGTCAGAAGGTCGCAGTCGTTTTCCTGAGCAGATGTGTTGTGTTTTGGGGTCAGCCGGACTTGCCAGCAAATCAAAATTTACCTGGCTTTGAGCGTTTCATCTACGAGCGTTTAATCCCAACTGCATTCCACGTACCATCATTGCCGAACTTCAACCTCAAGGACGGTCAAGTGACAGTCGTAAGCTCTATCCTTTGGCCTGCGTGGCATCGTTTGAATCTTACTGTGTTGTCAGGTTCTACACGAAATCGCTAACCTTCTACAAACTATCTGTCGGACAAGGGGGACAGAAGCCTACAACTTCTTCTTGAATGTCTTCCTTCCATCCAAAAATTGGCCCTCAGAGACGGCGCTAGATTTTACCAAGAAATTGCGAGACTTAGACGGCAGAAGCTTCCGAAAATACTTTACAGATTTGATTCGATCCTCTCGTGCACCTTCGTAGCGCCATAATCTCTTTTTAGATTTGAACTTTTCTTGTGGTCATTCTTTCAGGTTTTCGCAATATCCGTAGCATCTTGTTCGTTAACTTACATATCATTCACGTACCTTGTCATCCAAATTCATTGTAATATACAATTGCATTTTCTTTCTGTTATCCCAGAATAGAAGGAGTCAAGGTTGTCCCGCAACGCAACCAAACAGTGTTTTGAAATTCGCTACTTATAAGTTATCCTAGAGGAAGGACTGACTTGAACGACCTGGCGGTCGTTCCATGCTTCAAGCTACATTCTAATTCATTTCTACCTTTAACCTCAATGGCTACGGGTGAGTGTTCCAATGTTCCATGAGCTCAGATCCCTGATCATCATTTGGCAGCCCCTAGACGCGTCAGGCCAAAGATTGTGCGTGCCAGGCGTCGTGGACCAATCGCAAATGTTATGCTCACAAATGTTAATTTTGTCATCTAGATGGCCCCACGGAAGGTGCTTGATCTTGTGTTCTTTAGGTGACGGTATCTTACACACATGTCGCAGCATGGGCCTGAATTCTCGCCTGACAAGACTTGGACAGAACTTTCAAAGAATATACGTGAAATTCAGAATCACAACGCCTCAAATCTTTCATTTGAAGAAAACCATCGATTTGCATATAACATGGTGCTCTATAAACACGGCGACATGCTGTACAAAGGGGTGAAGAGCCTCGTAACGGAAAACTTAGATACCTTGGCTCGCGACAGAATCTTACCTGCGTTCCCGACGGGTACCACGGATGTCAGCATGCAGAACAATGAAGAGGAAGTGCTGTTGAAGGCACTCACAGATGTGTGGGACGACCATCGAAGCAACATGGTTCGGCTAGGGCAGATCCTGAGGTATATGGTGAGCTTTATATCGTGGATGCTGTATGATTAGTTTTATTTACACCTATAGGATCGGTCGTATACCCAAACTGCAAACGTTCCGGCCACCCAGCAGATGGGGCTCGAACTTTTCCTTGAACATATTATCAAACCTCCCATAAAGGATCACATTATCGATGCTATATTGAGCCAAGTTCAACATGAACGCGACGGCCAAGTGATCCATCGCTCTACAGTGAAGGGATGTACAGACGTGTTCCTAACTCTCGAAAGGGACAAGACGGGAACTACTGTTTATAAATGTGATTTCGAACCAACCTTCCTGAAAAGGAGTGAGACTTTTTACTCCAAGGAGGGGAAAGAATTAGTTGCTTCGCTCGATACTCCTGAATTTCTACGTGTCGTGAGTCCCATCTTCGTGATTGATATCTTTCTGACTTCCTTCAGGTTGACGAGCGCTTTAAGACGGAGGAATCTCGGACTCACCATTACCTGTCAAGTCAAACCACTTACCCGCTCCTTCAGATCTTAAAGGATAACCTCCTTATCCCACATCTTGGTACTGTGATTGAGAATGAACACTCTGGGTTGGATACCATGATGGATAACAATCAATTCGACGATCTTTCTCGTCTCTTCCGCCTTTGCCAAATGGTACCTACAGGACTTCCCAGTTTGAAGACATCTTTGAAAAATTCTATTGTCAAACGAGGAAAGGAGATAAACCAACGATCTCTTGGCGATGAATTTCTAGATGCGGATGGCGGCGACAAGGAAGTAGAGGGCTCGAGCAAAAAGGATAACGGAAAGGGAAAGGCCTGCAGCCCTTCCGCTGGAATTCAACCTGCCATAAACTGGGTGCAAGATATTCTAAATCTCAAGGACAAGCTCGACATACTGTGGAAATCATCCTTCCAGCAGAGTAGGGATGTGGAAATCACTCTCAATGGGGTGCGTGTTATAGTTGGCAACCTTCAGTCCTTCCGTCATCTAAAGTAATTTTTAGGCATTTGAAACATTCGTTAACCAAAATGAGAAGTGTTCCGAATTTATCTCTCTCTTCATTGATGATCATTTAAAGAGGGGCCTGAAGGGGGTGCGTATTCATTGGAACAACCTGCTGTTTGTCGCTCTGACTGCTTTATTTGAATTTATATAGAAAACTGAAACTGAAGTCGACCTCATCTTGGATAAGACCATTACTATTTTCCGTTTCATTACCGAGAAGGATGTCTTTGAAAGGTATTACAAAGGTCATCTAGCCAAGCGACTATTGCTGGGCCGCTCGGTCTCTGACGATGCAGAACGCGGAATGCTGGCCAAGCTGAAAGTAGAATCTGGTGTTCAGTTCACGCAGAAGATGGAGGGCATGTTCAATGACATGAAGATATCAGCAGAAACGACGAAGGACTACCACGATTATCTTTCCAAAACGACGGTACGGAAGAGCCAAAACATTTGAGCAATCTCTCATTATATCTGGCGTTCCATAGGCCCCAAGCATCGAATTAAACATCACCATTATGACGTCGAATGCATGGCCGATGACCCACTCGCTATCTAAATGCACCCTGCCCCTGGAAATGTCGAAAGCTTGTAAATCTTTTGAACAATTCTATCTTTCTAGGCATCAGGGTCGATGTCTCACCTGGCAACTGTCCTTAGGCAATGCGGACGTGGTAGCCAGGTTTAAAACTCGAACACACGAACTCAACGTTTCAACATTTGCCCTCGTTATCCTCCTTCTTTTCGAAAACCTTGGAGATGATGATTTCCTGTCGTATTCAGTATAACGATTTTCATCCAATCACATTTGGCAGGCGCTGACATCTTGATAACTTAGGACATACAAAAAGCTACGATAATCGACGAGGTGGAACTCAAACGACATCTTCAGTCTTTGGCTTGTGCCAAATATAAGATACTGAAGAAGCATCCCCATGGACGTGATATAAACGCCGATGACTCCTTTTCATTCAACCATGACTTCTCTTGCCCTATGAAGAAGGTTAAAATTCAGACGATCTCCTCCAAAGTTGAGAGCGGCGAAGAAAGGAAGGAGACCCTTGATCGCATTGACGAGGAGCGAAAACATCAGATGGAGGTAAAAACAGCCTTTCCACCTGGTTTATGAACTAATTTGTTTGTCGTGTCAAGGCGTGCATTGTTCGCATCATGAAAGACAGGAAGCACATGAAGCATAATGACCTAATTCACGAAGTTACCCAACAGCTGACAAGTAAGTTCTTACCAGAGCCTCTCGATATCAAGCGGCGGATAGAACATCTGATCGAGGTCAGTGACCTTGATGGACCCTCCTTCAATTCATGTCATTTATTTGGTTACTTAGCGGGAATATCTGGAGCGATGTGAAGATCGCAAATCATATAATTATTTGGTGAGTCTCATTTTTTAAATAAAAACATTTAGCCATAACTGATCTCACTGTGTAGGCATGAGCGAGTTCCGTGACGCGTCGGCGTCGTTTATCAACTGTATAATAATCATGTTGTATCATCATGACATCCCACATTGCTTATGTCTCTTTTTTTCTGCATTTGGTTCTGTAACCACCGGTTCAACTTGTTCAATTGAACGTTCTTGAAGTTGCAGAGAAGAATGGAAGGTCCGTGGATTTTAAGCTCCTTGAAGTTGTATGATAACTTATTGGCCATGTATCTACATATGCTATAAAAGATCCGGTATCCATTAAAAAGGAATTTGCTTCATGCCAGCTACCTGACTGGTACCTAATCGTCCTTAAAACCACTTTAGTATCTAAGCGCTGGACACGGTGCCGTTCGTGGAAGATCGAGGAACACTGGAGTTCCCAATATTTTGGAGGATGGCATCGATCGATTTAGGAGACTTTGAGTCATCCCAGTTGTTTCCACTTGGAACACTCAGGTTCTTTCCGACGTCGGTACCTTTGAAGCCGAAGTCTTTGTTGTTGAGGGTACCATCTTGATTGAACAACTGCGGAGCGAGCTGCGCAATATTGGCGTCGAAGCCAACATTATTACCGGATTGGCGCCTCAAATCACTCTTGAAATTCCGCAGGCCTCCTCGGAACTGTTCGAAGACGATGACCTGCGTCTCGACGTCGCAAACCTGTTGAGTGATGACCCTATTAAAGGTGACTTAGTCCCACATTCCATAATTCAAACGATGCGAGAAACTCACCTCTTCGTAATCTCTTGGATGATGGCAAGCTGTTGCTGGATGATCGTCACTTGTTGAACATGGCATACTTGTTCTTGCTCCACGATGACAACTTTATCGTTCCTGGATCCATCGAAATTGTTGGATCCGAAGAAGTCGTCGAAACCGGCTAGAGAGGAAAGCCCTCCCCAGTTGTTAAAAGAGATATTTGACGCGCTACTGGCTATAGATATTTGGTATTAGACGAGGTTTCTTCGAATTGAAAACGAAAAGCTCACAACCACGCCTGTTCTTCGCCAAAGGTGAAGCGAATACTCCTGAAGCAACCACCAACAGGGAAAGGGTTTTTGTTAGGGAACACAGCATCTTGAGAAGTTGAAAAGATCCCAAAAAAAAAAGGGGGCAGGTATTGGCGAAAAAAAAAAGACCGGCAAGGTTTGAAGCAAAACGAAAGGAAAGAAGCGTTGGAAATGGCGACCTGGCCAACGAAAAAGAACGAAAGTGAAAGTGAGGGCGAGAGTAAGAAGAACAGGGCCAGCTTTTATACTGATGCGAGATGAGGGGAAACCATTATTCTGGTCGAGGAGCCATGGAAATCGCAGCTTGTAAAAACTTTACTCCTGAGTGTCGAGATGGGTGCCGTACTCGTCCAAGAGGGATATGATCTATATCCAACCAACCGGGCACCTGGAAGAGTGTTGCTATGAACATTTGGGGAATCATGGCCCACCCAAGAAAGCCCCAAAAGCACAACTGTACCCAAGATGCCACATACACCCTTGCAACCCACTAACGAGTTGATATGAGTTGATTCCTTTGTCCATTGTGACTATCACTATGAAGGAAGCGACATCGACAACCAATATAGAATACGGGTACACTCCATTGTTTAGGTGCGATTCGGAGCTACTACCATTGAGATGGGTCAGCCACAGTGGTCAGCTGGTCACGGATGAGTATGCTTCGTCGAAATAGACTGGCGGGCAACCCGGAGACTACTTGATGGGGTCCCGGTAATCTCGGGTGGTTATTGACGCTTTCCGCCTCTAATTCGCAGAGGTTTAGAAGTCGATAGAAACTAAGTCACGAACATGTGACGGTAGTAAGTATATGTATAAAAAAGACCAGAAGAACGAAGGTCATTAAAAAGTTAAAAAGTCAAGTCGTACATGACTCCAATATAACGGTCCCATAACAACAAAGAATTGTAGAAAATCAAGGTGCTACACTATGTGCTCCAGTTCTTGAGTACCCAAGTTTTGATAAGGTAGTAATTCAACCGCTTAGGACTTGGTGACGGCACTGCGAGCACTGCGAGCAGCGTGGTAGGCGTTTCCCACAGAGGAGGGCGAGCTACTGTCGTTCCAGTTGTTACCAGAGGGGACAACATAGGAGTGTCCAAGGTCCTGGCCAGAGAAGCCCCAGTCGTTAGTGCTCAAGGAGCCATCGCTGTTGTAGAAGTTGCTGAAATGCGAGGAAATGCCAGAGTCATATCCGACATCACGGCCAGAGGCGCGCCTAAGGTCGCCGCTGAAACCGTGCAAGCTGGAGTGGAATTGCTCGAACACGACGGTCTGGGTTTCGACCTCGCAAATTTGCTCGGAGATGATGCTGGAGTAAAAAATAAAATAAAAGAGATGTTAAGAAAAAGAGGCTTTCGTGTTCAAAAAAGTAACGTACCGCTTGGCCATCTCCTGAAGGACAAGGAGGCGCTGTTGGATGATCTCGACGCTTTGGGAATGGCAGACGACTTCCGTCTCTTTTACAATAGTGAGAGAACTCTCGCTGAAGTGGCTATTATCGAAGTTATCGGAGCCGTAGAAGTTGTCAAAACCGCTGAGGGAGTTGATTCCACCGTAGTTGTTGAAGGATTGAGATCCACGAGCAACTAAAGATGGATGGGAGAAAGTTAAATTCCTTTGAAACGTGAACGTAATAGAAAAATGTTTACATACCGAGCTTAGAGGTGCCGGCAGCAGTGGGGGCGGCAGCAACGCCGGTCGAAAAAGCGGAAAGAGCAACGAGGGTAGCAGCGAGTTTAGCGAACATGATGAAATTGGTATGTCGTTGAGGGATGAAATTTGAGTCTGTTAAAACAAGATGAGAATAAGCAAATAGAGACATATTTTCTTTACGCACAGTTGTAAGGCCTGCCGTGGGGGAGAATGAACGAAGGATGAACAAAGATTGGAAGTGGGCAACCTGGCCAAACGAAAGGAGCGAAGAGTGAGCGACGAAGAGAGAAAAAGAAGATGCTGCTCTAACCTCGAAGGCCTAAGATATTTATACGCAAGCCAACTCCTCGGACACGATGCAGATGAGGGTGCTCAGATGGGCGCATCTGTCAGAGATTCATATCCGCGACTGTGGTATGCAGACGCGCTGACAGTCTAACGGTTGCAAAGCAAATGGCCGTCGCCTATCGAATGTTTGGCAGAAACACTCCCAAGAATAGTTTGCTTTGAGGAAACTTGGGTCTTGGATTGGGACTGACCATATCGAAGGATTACTCACAAAAGCGGGAGCTGTGTAGCCGGATGCTATTTTCGGACTGCCCATGAACGACCATCTGCCAGGCTGGAACCCTTCAAATACCCAAGGATCAGTAGTAAAACGTCCAAATGGCCATGGAAACGAAGAGAACGTTGTATCAAGTCCAATACTGAGCTTCATATGATACCGAGAAGAACAGAAAATGTGCTCGAGCTGTACTCATTAAAGTTTGCGACTCCTGTACGCACAAGGAATGACACTTGTGTTGCGCATCTCAGTAGCAGGCCAAGGACAGAGACCGGTATACGTCAATCTGAGTTTGAAGTCAGCAGCGATGTCACCAATCATGACGCCGAGTAAACAAATATTGCGAATGCGATTCTTTTTGGTGAAAGCATGATGATAAGTGATGATCAAGGATATTATTGGGACCCACCTTAAGGTCCTGTCTAGAAGCTGTCAATTGTCTTCACTTTATGAGTAACAAACCACTCGTAACCTTGAACCGCGGTTGCGGTCCTCTGCAACATGGCCGAAATCCAACGGAAGTGTTTTGGACCGTTGCTACAGATGGCCCCAACAATCGGAATTTTCTCCCGACGTGTCGGCATGGAAAGCTAGGTCGGCGGTCTGTATTTTTGGACATGTCGATCACAACTGACTGAAGGGCTCGCGCCTGCTGCTTAATCGATACTGTTTGATGAATAATGATAAAATATCCGCGGGATTAAGGTATTCTAATAGTTACATCACAGCTCATCCCGTGTCGAGGTCGATGGCTCAAATGCTGCGGCGAGTTCTAATAATTTAAAAAAAAAGAAAAAAAAAAGAGTAAGTTAGAATATTCCAATCCGAATTGAGATAAGTTGATCAAATTCAAACGAGACTCACTGCGACGCATATCTGGAGTGAGTTCAACTGGTAACACTACGCTGTATTCGATAAACAGATCTCCGTTGGAGCTCTTGGACCCAAACGATGGCATACCCTCTCCTTTTACCACTTGGACGAAACCTACAGAAAACATTGAGAACTTGATGTCCTGTGATGAAAGAGAAAAGCATACCTGGCTGGGTAACCGCCTTTCTTACAATTTGAAGGTTTCTGCCGTCCAGGTGGGTGACGTTCTTCTCGAAACCCATTAAAGCCTGATTGATGTTTATAAACCGTCCACCCACAAATGCAAAGGGGGGTCGACTGACCTCGTCAATACCGATAGTTTGTTTCCAATATAGGCTTGTTTCCTTCCTTCTCCATGCACCTTTCTCCTTCTTGCTCCTTACTCGCAGGACAACATCTCCAGGCTCCCAATCGGGACTCTCGTCAGCCTCTCCCTCAAATACGACTTCGTGCCCCTCGGGCATCCCTGGTGTAATGTCAAGTGTGTAGTGGGCGGTATGGTCGACAACCTTGTTCCCTTGACAGTGAGGGCACATCTTCTTGATGACTCTTCCCCGTCCACCGCACTCGTTGCATGTGACTTGGCTCTGCGCGAACATACCAGGGAATATCTAAGAAGATGGGCGGGATGAGATGATGCTTGTAAACGATTCGTATTATGAGATACGAACCTGCTGCTTAACCAGCTTAACACCATTGCCATTGCAACCTCCGCAAGTGTGGATATCACTATCTGAAGCAGCCCCAGATCCTCTACAATGGTCGCAAAGGATACGCTTCTTAATCATAAACTGGAAGAACCAGGTTAGCTCCACTTAACAGGCTGTTCGAAGGAGAACGTACGTCTATGCTAGAGCCTTTGTAACTGGTAAACGCGCCTCAGGAGAGTGGAATACGAGGGGTAAGAAAATACTTACATATCAGCCAATGACACCTCAAATTCAGTCAAAGACGATGGGCCCCGTCGAACTTGCTGTTGGTGATCTGGATAAAGATAAATATCAATATCTGTGTTCGTGACATTCATCCGTGATACAGACGTCCACCAAAGAAATTTGAGAAGACGTCGAATGGGTTCGGTTGGTTTTGACCACCTTCGTGTTGCTTTAATCCCTCCTGATAAAACGCGTCAACCCTTGGTAATAAAAGTCATCTTCGATTCTTACTTCTCCATGTCGATCGTAGATTTGACGTTTCTTTCGACATGTCGTCATAATTGAGTTAATGCCGATGTAAGTGACACTCACTGTTGGATCTGAAAGGACCTCATAGGCTGCAGATAACATGAGTTCATGATATGTAAAATAAGCGAGGGACTTCAACGGACCTCGGGCAATCTCTACAAACTTGTCCTCGGCATCTGGCGCCTTGTTTTTGTCTGGGTGATATTTCTTGCTAAGTCGCTTGTAGGCAGCTCGAATATCCTTATCAGAAGCTGACTTATGGACTAGATGACGAGGAGACAGGATGTCAGTAATGCTGAACGGGTCCTTCAGTAGACAATTAGCACACCGTCTAGGACCTTGTAGAGGTCGGCAGCAGTGACGAGGAGAGCGAAAAAAAGGACGACCACCAGAGCTGGTGAAATCATGAAGAAAAAGGAAAGAAACTGGAACAAAACGCGAAGGGGTATGCGAGGCACTAAGTAAACAACTCTGTAAATTATTGGTCTACGTGTCCCAAACGAGGCGTGGTCCACGTGGCGCAAGTATAGCCAGCCGGACCGTCGTTCCATCCACGTGATGGGCTTGACAAGATTTGTTGTGTACCTTGCCGAGGTTAAGTTGTTAACATAAACTTGCTATGCTTGCGCGAATACAACGCATCCATCGACCGCTGGTGTGTCTGAAAAGGAGCTATGCAACACCAGCTTATGAAAGCTTCCGAAAACTCAGGGGTTCGTTCCACCTCTTACCGTGAAGGATTGTGACCCACATGGATTTCTTTCACCACAAAACCCTTTAGCTTTCCCGTTCGAAATGTCGCCCGAGTATGCCCAGCGACAAATGGCAAAATGGGCCGCGGTCATCTGTGATGGAATAAACGGATCAGCAGCTCTCTCCGCTCTGGCAACTTTTTTTCCATTTGTCGATTACAAGCTTCCGACCCGTTTCTCAGCTGCCTACTTTCCGGCATGGGTAATCAACGCTGAAGTTGAAGTAGACGTAAGCGTTAGAGGCTCTGAGGTGCTCTTCCATCTTGCTCTCTCGTTGTCTTACTGATATTGGCTCTCTTAGCGAACATCGACAGTGATCTTCAAAAATTCGTACGTGTTATATCGGGTGCAATGTTTTCGTTTAATAATCAATATTTCTCAAGATATATTCCAGGTAACCTCTTAATAACCGCTACGGACAACGGGTACTGAGTTAGAGAAGGCACCCATGTTCCAACTCTGTCAGCGGCACCTTTGTGGTCTCGAAGCTTAGATGATTCCGAACCTACTCCATTTGTTGAATCCCTTCTCGAACAACACGGACAAGAAATTCAGTGCATCCCATTCACAACGTCACCCTTCTCTGTGTTGGATGTGGTTTCTTCCCTTCCCGACAGCTCGGTGAACATTTCTGAAAAACTATCTTTTGTCCCATCGAGCTTGCAAATGAACCTGGTTCGATCTCCTATGAATCCGCGAGGTCGTTTGTTCTGAATGCGTGACACAGTTTTCTGCATATCCGGTGTTAATTCCGCTATATGTGGCCCAATACACACCGGAGGATCCTGAAAGCTCGAATCAAGCTTTGACGCTATTCATCCAAGCCCACGGAAACAGGGTGAGTACATTCCATATATATGCCATAAACGTCATCTAAAGACTCGTCAGGGATGCATCATGACTGCAAGGACGACGGACACAATCGAACGCGTAGAGGATGTCCTTCGACAGATAAGGTTTTCTGGGATGATGGAAGAGCAAAATGATGGCAAGCTTCGAACTCTTTTCCTTAAACCCGATTTCACTCAGCTCATGCCCGTTCATTGTTCAAAGAAGTGTTGTTACTTGGGGAAGCTGACTCGCGCCTGCACTTGGAAGCCGTGGATCTTAAGCCTTTTCGTGGCGCCGAAAAGCTTATCTCTCAATGGCTTGAAAGCCCTTTGCGATCATGCAGCAACATTGAAACCCTAGCGTCCATGGGAAAACTTGAAAACGACGATGACCCTCGAATCCGGGAAATGACGGGGGAGGCCAGCGATGAGCTGGACGAGGTCTTCAACCTCACAAAAGAAATCGTGATGTTGAAGCGGATCATCGAGGTGAGCCGGACTTCCGATTTTTGAATGTGTCCTTTACGGTCGTTTTGTAGACGATATCACATCGTAAACCAGGCGAGGTCATCATTTCACTTACAAAGGGGGCACACGGCCTTCCAAAGATTGGAAATGCCGACACGTCATCTCTCCAGGGTAAACTCCTGGAACTGAAAGAGAAGCGTCATGACCTCAAGCCTCGTTGGTGGATCGAATGGGAGCTCTCGAAACAGAGTGGTAACCTCGATGAGAAGAAATAATACATACTTGGTCCAATTTGGGATTCAGATGTTTTGGATGACCGACTTACCAATGCCTACCGTTCGGCGTTGAGAAGGAATCATGAATCCCAAACTACCGATATTTAGTGGATGGAGAAGGCACACCCTTTCTTCGGGGACATACCTCAATAGACATCCCGAACACCAACTGGTGTTAAGACTTTCATGTGAACTCTTCGAGCCCTTGTGGATATAAATATACTTTGAGATTGCATTATTATAAGGTGATTGTTGTGACAGCCTTCCAATATCTGCACAACGCCAAAGCGTCAAGATTACGCGAGTCCATAAAGAACGGGTGGCAGTCACAGACCAATATGTTCTTGATGGAATCCACGAACCTCGCATGCCGCATGTGTCGATTTCAGTTTTTCAGCCAGTGATGGGTGTATCATTCACAATTCCGACTTTTCAAGAGAAGTAAAATCGATCACGGCGCACTACTTCGCACACATACTCTGGATGATAAATATACCTTAAAATTACATTGTACCATTGGAAAATGTCCTACTCTAGTAACGTTGTTAATGTGTCTGTAGAAAGAGCCAAGTCCAGACGAAGACAAAAGTGGAAATTAGCCCCATCAAAGGGGGAACATGCAAGGCAGTGCCAGCATTCCAGCCAGCAGGCAAGCCAAGGGTTACAGCCGCCAGGGAACGAGAGGAAATCGTCGTCGACACGTCTCCGGCGGGATTGGTTACAACAAGCGTAACCACATTAGGCGGGGGTGTGATCATTGGTAGTGCCGAAATATTCGTGAGCGAGGTCCTTTGACCGAAAAGCGCGCTATATGTGCTATTCGCAAGCTCGGAGGATACGATGGCGCCAATAGAGGCCGAGATGGATGTATTAAGCGTCAAGGGAGGAGTAGTGTATGTTGGTGTGGAGAGGATATAGTTTGGCAGCGTGGTCATCAATGTGACAGAATTGGCAGATAAGAATGAGGTGACATCGTCTGCGCTTTGAGTGCTATTTGTCGTATTTAACGGATATAGCCCAATCAGAGGTGGTTCCTTTCCATTGATTCCAAAACTTAATTGAGGGTGAGATTTAGTCAGCCCTTGGAGTAAGTGTACTTTACCTGAAAATAGAATACACGGTACGGAGGAATGCAGATCCTGGAATAATATGAGATTGGTAAGAAATTAAATTCTATACGACGAGAAGAACGAACCCATTTGCCAGTCGATCCCGTCGGAGCTTGGAGGTAAAGCCATTGGCCATGACAAACATAAGTTCGGGTTTCCAGAGGCAGGGGCGATGATGTAATCCGTGGGTAGGAGAGTGTAGTTCTGTAGGCTGTCAAAGATTAATTAGTGGTGTTCTTTTGAGACGCGATGCATGGGCACTGACCCAAAGGTAAACGTGATAGGAACTGTAGTATCACAGGGCAGGGCCCATTGTCCGCTGGCGTCAACAAGTCGTGCCCCACTGATAGTGGAGTATATGCGTGATACCTAGCAAGGGTTGTATAAGAGGCATTTATCGAAACAGAACTAAAAGTGCAAACATCTTGATACGGGCCATAAATGCCTGGTGCTCCACTGAGAGAGAGAATTTAATAATCGTTAAATGGCGTTGGAAAATGACCTCACACATCAAACAAAGCCAGAGAGTGGGTCCTACCAATATTTGCGTATGTGGATATCGGGGTGAAAGCAGTGCCATTGACCTGAATTGCGCAATCATTAAGCAGGGAGACATTGGGAATAAATGTTTGACTTACAGCCACCGCTGCGAGTGGAATAGCCCATTGTAGATAACTAGAGACATTATTTTCGGCGCCGAAAGGAGGAAACTGTGCGACTTTATTCCATCCAACATGACTAACGTTCGTGACAACAGATGAATCAATAGCGCCTGCAATATAAATGTCATTAGAGGCTGTCGGAGTGAATTGCAGGGTTCAACCTACCTAACACAAGAGTCCCGGTGGAATTCCTAGTCAAACTCAGGCCGAACAGAGGATATTCCAACAGGGCTTTGCTTGCTAACGTAGCAAAAAAAGGCGAAACTGGAGAGTACCTATCAGCAAAGATAATTAAGTTGAGAATTTAGACGAACAGTTTGAACCGGAATCCGATATCGAGGATAGACGAGGAAATCCAAGGCCCATAATACCACTCGTTTGATCCGTGAGAGAAACATTGGAGTCGGTAACAACGCCTATAGTATACCACCGCAACAAAAATGCCATTATCAACGACTGTCGAACGGTTCAAAAGTTGAATAACATACCAAACGCCTGGTTGGAAAGAGTCAGGTTATCCAACTGAACAGTTTCCCTGGCAATAAATCCCGACGCAACTGCATCATATAATATGAACACAACAAATTTTCAGAGGAAAGTTGTTTACAAACATGTGCTGTCCGCGTACTGCGCCTTGAAAACTGTGGCATTGTCGTTTAAGGAAACAAAAGTGGGGCTCTGGTATGCGAGGGGGTATCGAGGGACCTTCGTACACGTCTCTGTCTTACACGCAGAGGAGACAAGCCACAAGTCAGAAGAGGCAGTGTCTAACGCAACCCGAAAGTTGATTCCTCCTGCCTTGATCATGGCGAAGTACGACCTGCCAAAAAATGTTTGTCAACCTACAAAATTTGAAGTAAGAGAGAGAATCTGGGAACACACGTCCTATCTCCCGTCATCGACACCGCGCTCAGACCAACTCCAAGAGTAGTATTATCTGCTGGCGACCGTGCTTGCAATTCGTGAATGGGAATGGTGATTGGATCCGGGTGTGAGGTTCGAGGCAACAAACGAGTAGGATGGTCCAATCCCATAGCTGAAACCCCATCCGAGTGGAAGAAGAGTAAGAGGAGGCAAAGACATGGCAGACCTCGCAAAATCGAAGCAGACCATAGGGTCAGAACGAACGCAAACTTGAGGAACATCGCCTCTGGTTGGTCGCTCTAAGGATCTCTTATAGCCACGAAGACATTAAACCGTGGTCAAGCAACGTGCTGAGGGATAATTTACGATAGTGAGAAAAAGAACGAAAGGTTAATGATAGTCAGGTAGTGAGGGGGCAGTAAGGCCGCCGGTTGCTCTGATTGCTATAACTGCCTTTTTCGGCATGAATAGGCCTATAGGTCAGGAACCGAAAACCATATATATCAATACATGGCAAGAAATTTACGGCGCGTGGTACACAAGTCATTTAAGTAAACATGATACATCCGGTATAAACGATGAACGGAATGAACGGCACAAAAGCTGGCAAGTGTGAGTGAACGAATGATATCGAGAAGACGACCAAGGAGAGTTGGAAGACGAATTCCAAGGTAGCGCTATAAAAAAGAAGAGAATACACATATAAAAGAGAAGAAAACGTGAAGGTAATAATGCAAGAAAAAAGAGCGGACAAGGGACCTTGGAGCGAATCATCGCTTTGCGAAGACTTTCTTCAGCAAACCCAACACCTTGGGCACATTCAGTTGGACATATTCTAAATCCAAAAGATGTTTGTTGTCTTTTTGCTGAGAGTTAATCAGGTGATTAGGATCATACAGCGAGGGAAAACATTGAGATGATAATGACGCACTTTCTCCAACAAATCATCAATCTTGAGGTCCATCTCCAATATAGCCTTTTCGCGGCCTTTGTAATGCAGCGCGATGATGAAGGTTCCTGGTGTCGGCGACGTGATATTGAAGTAAATGTTCGGACGCCTAAACCCACGTCGTGAGTACGAACCCCAGGCACCTGCAGTATAAGAAAAAGGAGGGGGACAAACCGATTATCAGGGACATTACTCTCAACAATGATACCTTCTTTTTCCAATTGCGCATGAGTGAATCGATATGGACCAAGGACGACCGCCTTCGCAGGCTTCTTCTCCTTCCCACCAACGGTGACGACCCCAACACCTGTCGTGCTGCCCTTGTCTTTTGAAGCCGTCAGGCGCACATTCTGGAGGTATGCCTTGTACTGCTCGAGCTGTGACCGCATATAGTTGTTATGGTCGCAAATAGTTTTGTACACCGCATCCAAAGACTTCGTTTCCAGCACTACCTTTTCACGGAGGTTGCCCAGGTGCACAAGTTCCGCTGCTACTTCTTCTTGCATGAGTCGGTACCCATCAGAGGCCTCGACAATCTTCTGTTCCTCGAGCTCCCGAAGCATCTCCTTGACCTTGATGCCTCTGCGAACTAGAACAGCATCTTTCGTTGTTGCGGCCTTCTCCGCGATTACAGCGAGGTTGTATGGCCGTTTCTCAGCGACATGAGGAAGGGAACGGATCAACTGCACAAAGATCGACTTTGTCTCCATATATAACATGTCGCTCGACGAGACTGAATCCATGAGTGCGCTCTGAATGTCATGTACTGGCGTTTCCCAGCGGCTGTATAGATTAAGCTCTATCGTCCGATTTTCCTTTC
>Ga0307517_10005080_pt1 | contig 19987 bp, 19 predicted proteins | sample 23_EM_MG_FD_194515 | JGI IMG/M metagenome (GOLD analysis project Ga0307517, IMG submission 194515) | Populus trichocarpa ectomycorrhiza microbial communities from riparian zone in the Pacific Northwest, United States - 23_EM | ecosystem: Host-associated > Plants > Roots > Unclassified | place... | reverse complement strand
CATTCAATCTTTAACATCTTCTGATCTAAAAGGCCAAACAGGCATTGATTGCAACGGGATTTTCCTTTGATTGATGTTTTGTAGAATAATACAAGTATACAAGAAAATCACATTCTTTCATGGAGATTTTTGTGTACCTTCGCCTGTATCACTGCCACTTCTGTGTATTCTTTCATGGAGATTTTTGTGTACAGAAAATACAGCGATCATCTTGCTTTCACCCAACGAAATATATTTATAAATCACCCGCTTGTGAAACAATCAACTATCCATAACAGAATAACCGTTTCTTTAAAAACCCACATTTTGGCGCCACTTCCTCAAAAACTCTTCTCATCACACAAATTCTCTCTCTCTCTCTCAATCTTGAAGGAAGCCCAAAGAAGGTATCAACAATGGCTGGCAAAGATCAAACTACAAATGATCTTACGCAATCTCCCCAAACATCCAATCTTGAAGCTCAAACCACAAAGAATATTATAGATCAGATTGATGAATTAATCAACTGAGAAGAAGATACATAAGAGTCAAAGATAGATGATTATGAGGAGCACTCTCCAACTTCACAGTTGAGCTTTACAATGCAATCAGAAAAGACAACCAAGATACTGTAAAGATAGCGGCACGTTCTGGTCAACATGAAAGACACAATCTTGAAGGAATAAGCCCAAAGATTGATTCTGCTCAAGAATTCAGTTATCAGCTTTATGGTAAAAAGCTTGGCACTTTCTACTCAACATCATACAACCAATCTTCAAGTAAGAAAAAAGATAGACTATTCCAAGAAATATGGTGACCTTTATGGACCCGAGGAAGGAGAAGATAGAGGGGTTAAAGGGTTGGCTGAGTTGGAGATTTTTTGAAGGAGAGGAGCTGGCATTGACTGGTTACTGTGGAGATATTGAAGAAGAAAGGAGTCAAAGGAAGATGATTCCGAGGAAGAAGGATTTCTCGGTGCTGAAAATATAGAAGAATCCGAGCCAGAATTTAAAGAACTGTTACGAACTTCGGAGAGTGACATAGAAAATGCAGAACAAGAACAAGAAAAGGAAAGTGGAGAAGGTTTTGTACTAAGAAGAAGTCTCTCCTTGAAAGGATAGCGTATAGTTCCTCTAATGATCTCGAGCAAGAAGAAGCATCTGATGGTGCTGGAGATATTTTGACTAATATGGAAGGAGTTAAAGAAGTAATGCAGAAATTTGACATCATAAGTGGAAGTAATGATGTAAGTTACCTACTCAAGAAAGAAGAAGGTGATGTGTATTTGATGAATGAAGACGAGAAAGATCAAAATCAACTAAAAAAGAGTCTCATGGAATGGTTAAGGGGATATGTTGAATTAGATGAAGATTGAGAGACTGTTAAAGAAACATTTAAATGGAGACTGATGTGCAAGGGCCTGAACTGTGACTTTTCCATGCAAGTGTCTGGTGATGTACCTGAGACACCATGCCTTGTGGGAAGGAAAGAGAAGGTGGAAAAAGTAGGAGAAAAAGTGAGCGTCAGGAATTGTTTCTTTCTGCAGTGCTTCCTGTTCAGGTGTTCTTAATTATGATATGAGAAATATGAGCTACGAATTCAATTGGAAAATCCATTTTCATGTAACCTGCTGGCTCTAAGACGCATTTAAATCGTTGGCAATAACAGCCCTGGCAGTAAGTCCTCAAGGTAAATGAGTATAGTAGCTTTGTAACAGTTTCGTAGCTGAAGCTGCACAAAACCACATTTTGCACCATACAATGAAGAAACACTCTTAAAGAAATCAACAATGGCTGACAAAGATCAAACTCTAATTTCGCAGCTGAATCTTTGCAACGCAATCAGGAAACATATCCACAATACAATTAAGAGGAGGAATGTGATGCCGCAACGCAACTAGATTTCAAGCGAAAAAGTAATCGAGCAGTGCTTAGATGTATAAAAAGAAAGCTGGAAAATGTCATATTGCCTCTCTGCATTAGTTTGAGTAAAAAACGTGCAACAATATTGTTGTCTTTCTGCTCTCTGCTTTAGTTTCTGGCAGAAAACTTTGATAAAATCCTTGTTGAAACCCCTCCCTGCCTTCTGTGTGGAATAGAGCTGGACGACAAATCCAAAGTAAACTATTCACCAGAGCTTCAAAACAAGTTTGGAAAGATGGATAGTAGATTTTAAGGATCAAGTGCTTCAAATTAGGTAAAGTAGGAACGGAGATATTCTTCAATTTTCTATGAGTACCCGTGGGTTTAGGCCCCACGCCTGATCCCAGAGGTCAAGTGCTCCTCTATCGCCTGTGGACCCAGGCACGCTCCTGTCACCTCTCGGGTCCAGTCCCTTTTCCTTTTTTTCTTCTTATTTCACTCACGGAGCTTCTTCTTTTTTCTCGTTTTTATTTATATTATCATCTTGAAAATAAAATTAAATAAAAAATAGATCATGACAATGACAACTACTTAGAAAAACAATACAAAGAATGGAAAAATTTAATTTTTTTTAAAATGTAAAAATAAATAAGAAGTAATATATATTATTTATTTACGCGTTATACTCTGGGTTTTTTTTAAATAAAAGTTTTTTTAAAATTATTTTTAAAATTTTTGGATTGGTATAATATGTTAATATTAAAAATATTTTTTTAAAATAAAAAATATTTTTAAATGAAAATAATTTAAAAAAACCCGTAAAAAATCAACTATGATATACTCGATCGACCCATATTCCTGAAATCTAACAATCATGAGAATGGTATTATAAATTAATTAGAATTAGTTTGGTAGAAGGAAGTTATAAAATATTTGAATTTGAGCGCTAATTCAGCGGAGAGAGAAAGAGAGAGAGAGTAAATTGTCCTTAAAAATTGATGTTCCAGGCAGGAACAGACAAAGCACTAATCTTCATGTTTTTGACCTTTCATACCCTTCCATGTGTCTTCTTCAATTCTTTTTCCATTTCATGACGTGTCACTCACTAGTGGAAGCCCCTAGAGTTGCCACGCATAAGATTACATGCAATAGCAACACGTGCTTAGCTTCTATCATTAGTGCCCCTACATTAACGATAATGTCTTATGGTGTGTTTGTTTCGCTTAAAAAAAACAATTTTTAAATCTTTTTATATTTATTTCTTGTAAAATATTTTATAAAAAGAATTGATTAATAAAAATTATTTTACAGTAAATCTTTAAACTTAATTCACTTGTCATGAACTTTCTTAAATATTTTATAAAAAAAATTAATATAAAATTATTTCTTAAGTTAATTTTTTTTTTATCCAACGGAGAGAAACCGTGTGAAGTAACATTATTTAACATAACATATTGCATATATATATATATATATATATATATATATGATTTGGAAGACTTTTTATCGAGTGGCAGCTAATTAAGCAATATATTTGATATTTTATTTGTCATTCTCTAATTCCGTCACGGGGTAATATGCAACCTGTCAATTCTGGAGTTTATGCGGCCCAGCACAAATAAAACTACGTGCTCTCAGAAAAAAACAAATAAATTAAAGATACCTTCATGTTGACATTCTTTCAATTTTAATCTTTTATTTAAAATTAATTTGTTTATATTTTTTTGATTATTTTGATATAATGATACTAAAAATAAATAAATAAAATTTTAAAAATATTATTTTTATATATTACTTAAAAAAATATTTTAAAAACATCCACACTTATTAATTAGCACATGAAACTGTGAAATTCTACGTTGGGAATGGGGGTAAATAATTTATTTATCTAGCAAGATATAATCAAATCACCGAAAACTGAATCTGCTAAAGATCTGGGTAGATTTGACCATGTTTACTGAAATCTAACTAGAATTATGAAAGCGATCAGTATATTAAACACACAAAATGTCATTTTCCCTTTATTTCCACCACCACCTCCCTTATAAAAAGCAAAAGCGTAGGAAGAACACAAAAAAAAAAAAAAAAAAAAAAAAAAAACAGAGAAGCTTCTTTATTCTCTCTGTGGCCAAAACTAGTACAGTGAAAACTCCTCCATCTCATTCTGACTCTATAATATCCACTCAAGCAATAACTGTATAAGATACCAAATCTAATTTACTTCACACTGGCAATCAATAGACAATAGAGGTTCCTGTTTGAGTTCTTTTATTTGATTATAAAGACAAGAAAGCAGATAAGCTTACAGGCCAAAGCTAAAGCAAACCCACTTTTTCCAATAGGGTTATCTCCTGGCAAGAGAGAAAAACAAGAATGGGAAGATTCAGAACTAAGCCACCTTCATTTCCCTCCATTTTCTTGCTGTTTCTTACACTTTCATGTGTTTCTACGACCCAACAACCAAGCCCCATCAAGACCATTGTGGTTTTGGTGATGGAAAACAGATCTTTTGATCATATGATTGGTTGGATGAAGAAATCTATTAATCCAGCAATCAATGGTGTCTCTGGAACAGAATGCAATCCTGTATCGACCAAGAATCCAGGCCCACAATCCATTTGTTTCTCAGATGATGCTGAGTTTGTGGATCCAGATCCTGGACACTCTTTTGAAGATGTGGAGCAACAGGTATTTGGCAATAGCTCTTTTCCTTCAATGAGTGGTTTTGTTGAACAAGCTCTCTCCGTGTCACAAAACCTCTCTGAAACTGTCATGAAGGGCTTTAGGCCTGAATCTGTGCCAGTTTATGCCACACTTGTAAGGGAATTTGCAGTCTTTGATAGGTGGTTTTCTTCAATCCCTGGTCCAACACAACCCAATAGGCTGTTTGTGTATTCTGCTACTTCTCATGGCTCAACAAGCCATGTTAAGAAGCAATTGGCTATAGGATATCCTCAGAAGACAATTTTTGATTCACTTCATGAGAACGGTAAGGACTTTGGAATTTACTTCCAAAACATTCCAACAACTTTGTTCTTTAGGAACATGAGGAAATTGAAGTATATTTTTAAGTTTCATCTGTTTGATTTCAAGTTCAAGAAAGACGCTAGAGATGGGAAGCTGCCAAGCTTAACTGTGATTGAACCAAGGTATTTTGATCTTAAAGGATTGCCTGCAAATGATGATCACCCATCTCATGATGTTGCTAATGGTCAAAACTTGGTTAAGGAGGTTTATGAGACATTGAGAGCTAGTCCCCAATGGAATGAGACCCTTTTGGTCATTACATACGATGAACATGGGGGGTTTTATGACCATGTCGAGACTCCTTATGTCAATGTTCCCAGCCCAGATGGGAACACCGGCCCTGCCCCATCTTTTTTCAAGTTCGACAGGCTTGGAGTTCGTGTGCCGACAATTATGGTCTCTCCTTGGATCAAGAAAGGCACTGGTAAGCTTAATTTTTTATCTTTCATGTGAAGTTTGGCTGGTACCTAATGTCATTAGCTACTTTGTTCTTGAACACTTTGACTTTTGAAGCATGGACGTTATGTTCTGTTGTTTCACGCTCCCTCTTTCATTTTCTGCTGTGTTGATATCATTATTTGTTTATTTTTTCAGTGATAAGTAGCCCAAATGGGCCTGCTCCAAGCTCAGAGTTCGAGCACTCTTCAATTCCTGCAACCATAAAGAAAATGTTCAACCTCTCCTCAAACTTCTTGACACACAGAGATGCATGGGCCGGCACATTTGAAGGAGTTGTTGGGGAGTTAACCTCTCCCAGAACTGACTGCCCAGGTAAGAGTCTTATCAATGCACAATTAGGCATAAATGACTCAGATTTCATTAGTGATAGATTGATAATTTCTATAATTTTGTGTACTGATAAATCATAGGGTGGAGATAGATTGTTTTCTTTTTTAAGTTCTCCTTTCCAAATTCATTGCAGTGACCATGCCAGATGTAGCACCTCTGAGAACAACAGAAGCAAAAGAAGATGGTTCATTATCCGAATTCCAGAGCGAGGTAGTTCAACTAGCTGCTGTTCTTAACGGTGACCACTTCTTGAGCAGCTTCCCAGATGAGATAAGCAAGAAAATGAACGTAAAAGAAGCTCTAGATTATGTTGAAGGTTCTGTTACAAGGTTCATTAGAGCTAGCAAAGAGGCTATCAATTTAGGAGCAGATGAATCTGCCATTGTAGATATGAGATCATCGCTCACTACTAGATCTTCAGTTCACAATTAGTTGTTAATCCTCTGGGGGGTTTCCCTCTATTTATCTGTTCAAAACTGTGTAGCTTCATTTGTCATTCAATTGGTGAAAGTAGAGTGCAATAAAGCAGAAGGAAAGTTCTCCTGCAGGACGATTTTGTTTACCTTGGATCGTTTGAAGCAAACAGTCTAGCGAAGCACAAGCCTCGAGTCATTCGTCATGAATGGCCAGACAGGCTACTTGTGTTCATAAATAAGCACGCCTCCAGTAATACTTGCCTATGAAAAAAAATTTCAGATACAGAAGCACGCAATTTGTGGTGTTCATTAAGCTCTCAAAATGACATTCTTTCATTAGTTCCGGCAGGGAGATACTGTCATAAATTTATTCCAAAAATCACATCAACTCAACAACCCATTAAAGTGATCTCACAAACAGGGGAAAACCCTTCTTTTTTTCTTCCATATAGAATGAATCATCACCATGGGATAAGCGCAGTAGTAAATGGAAAATAAATATACGTGATGAATGTCAGCTCAGCTTGCAGTCTGAGCGCAATCTTTAACCAAACACGACCTCCTTTATTTTTTACCCAAAATTTGGTTGGCATTCAATATCAATACAGATGCAAAGATCAGTCCCACATTTAAATGCAGAAGGGACCTCGTTCTGTTTGGTCTGTACTGACGGTAGCTAGCAGACAAGGATAGGCAAACATGACGAATCAAATTTTCTGCGAGAAAAAGGATTGCAAGGCCACAATACACGGCCTTCCTGTCCTACACGCAGGACATGTGGATGTTCTTCAACATCAGTTGCTTATAAGAGAATCAACATTTTCTGCTAAAAAGGTCCATCAACGATTTCTCTTTTAAATATGCCATCAATGACGCTGCCAAAGAAACTTGAAACACTTGTAAGGTGTTTGCTCAAACAGTGCAATAAACAGGCTTTTACAGAGAAATTAAATTTACCTGTATATGCCCTCCAGTTTCTAGGAAGGTCACCTTGCCTTGATACAATGTTTGACCTGATTACGTATCATGGCTCTGTTACAGACTTAGTTGGATGAGAAACCTAACATTAAATGACCTCCAAAGGGTAAAACTATAGGTAAGAAACCTAACATTAAATGACCTCCAACGGGTAAAACAATAGGTAAGAAACCTAACATTAAATTACCTCCAAAAGGTAAAACTTTGGGTAAGGAGAGAGCAGGCTACCACAAGCATATGCACAGGAGACCCTTGCATCTGTTAACAAAGCATTACAGCTAGAGTGTGCTTTCAAAAAAAGCAACTTCAAATTAACTTCTTGGTAATCTGATTTAAAACATGTTGGGGATAGTATTTTATTTATATTGTAAGGCCACTATGTGGAGGAATTAAATTGTTTATTTCATGAGATGCAGCTACAATTTCCTAAGGGGTTCAAAGCGAACAAAAATCAGACATTACAAATTAAAAGTAACAATGTCTGAAATCACTTCATGTAGTGATCAAAAAGGGAATGTCATTGCGTATGAAAAAACAATCAAAGTTGCTTGTACCAGAAATTTCCGTCAAGATATACAACCCATGCTCTCTTGTTCAAAATCTCTTTGGTTTTACTAATTTCTGCTAACCCAGAATCGCCTTCTTACTATCTAGCTCTAGAGATCTACAGTTAATGTATATCAGTGTCGCAAAGAAAGAAAATGTCAAGATAGACACCATCACCTCACAAAGACTCAGTCCTTTATTCTCAGGCATCCCCTTTCAAAATAATGATTTCTGAACGAACTTCAGACAGAACAAGGAGTCTGCCATGTAGATATGTCAGTAATGATCTCTCGTAATTGATCTATGAGTAGCTTGACATATGTGTTCTTCTTTGCAAGTTCCTGTGATGAAAACAATTCAAGTTCAGAGCTAATTCGTGCAGATATTAGGGGGAAAACACGCACACAAAACTTCAAAGAAGCTTAGAAACCATTATAACTATATGAGATAAATGGCGTTTTTTAGTAATCCAAAGAATCAGCCCAGTGCCATACAGCTGTACTATTGGAGCCATTATAAGACAGAATAGTAACTGCATAACCTCAACAAAACTATTACCCCATATGACTTCACAATTCACCGCAAATTACCTTTCTTAGGCTGGAGGCTCGCTCTTCCAACTTCTTAATCTCAGCTTCATCTGCTGGAGAACTCGTTTCAAAAGGTTTTGCCTATTTTGGAAGATGAAAGAACCACACTATTAGCTTGATAACCAAATCACAAAGACAATTTTTCCCAATTTGAAGCCATAAACATTTCCAGTTAACCCAAAAAATTCATAGTCTAGATCACTAACTTATCAAGTATTGAAGCTTAAACATTTCTAACAGCAAGTTCCACTTGACTCCCAACTTATTATATACATCAGATTGACAATTTGAGACTAAATAACAAAATTCCAATCAAAACACAAAAATGTCTCAAAATTTTAGGGTAAAAACTGTTCCTTTTTAATCAATTACTATCCAGTATTCCCCCAAATTCTATCTTAATACATCATAATAACATTTTGCAACTAATTAGAGCAACATTTAATCAAAACACACACAAAAAAATACCCTTCAAATGTTAGAAAAGAAACGCCCCTTTTAATCAAGCACTATCTAAGCAAGAAAATCACCAAAAAAAGAAAACTAGGGTTAGGGTTTCTAAGAAAATAAACCTTGTGAGAATTAGGAATTGCCGCAAGAACATCACGAAGAGCAGCAACCGAATTCTTATACCGAAACCGAGCTTCATCAAGAGCTCCATTACCCACACCACCACCACCACCACTCAACTCATGAGTGGAATCAGATACAGCAGCATTAGCATCACCATTGACAGTAATGACGACGGCACCGTTTTGGGCATTTTTAGAAGTAATGGGTGAAGTCACAGCAGTTGTAGCAGTGGAGGTGGTGGACCATAAAGTGGGGTTGCAAAGCTCATCGTTCATAGAAGAAAGGATTTGGTAACCAGCTTGGATTGTTTCTTCTAGATGTTTTTGGCCTTCTATTGCTAGTTCTTGTGTTGTTTTTGAGTGTTGTGGTGTTGCTGGTGAAATGGGATTTGAATTATATTCCATTTTCCGTTTGTTCGAGGAAAAAAAAGATGAGATCTTTTTTCGTTTTGTCTATCGTTTTTTCTTAGAAACCAAACATGGGGTTTGAGAGATTAAAATGTTTTTGGAACAAAACCCTATACAAATAAAAATCATCTCTCTCTCTCTCTGCTTTCTATTTTGTCAGAAAGAAAATTGGAAAAACGTCGACAGCAGGGTTCGAACCTGCGCGGGCGAAGCCCAACAGATTTCAAGTCTGTCTCCTTAACCACTCGGACATATCGACGATTGCTGTTCAAGTTGCGGGAATGTTAAAATATATAAGATTCCAACCATGATATGCAAAATTTCCCTTAGTTTGTTGGTCTTTTGTGTCAAGAGGACAGCATGAAATGCTGGAAAAAGGAAAGGATAACAAACGTAACAAGTATGAGCTTGATTGGTCATGTTCTTCCTCCACATCTTTCAACCTCCAAAATCACTAACTTTACTTCACAAAATGTTACTCCAAAACCCATTCTCTTCACCAATCTCTTCTCCTTAGCCCTCACTGTTACCTTAAATTCTCCATTGCCTTCCTTGGCTATCCCTTCTCTTAACTCTCAGCCTCCCCTTCTCTCTCCTACAACCCCATTTTCTCAGTCCAAGAACTTGCAGATTGGGCTAGAAAATGGGTATGTTAATCAGAATTCATGTGTTCTTCAAAGGGTTCTTTTTTGTTCCCACTTGTTCTTTTCTGGGATTAAATGTGGGTGGTTTGGTTTGTATGGCTTTGTTGTTTTGAATCGAAACTTTTGACCCTGTGCAATTTTCTGTTGTTGCAGGAAAATTAGGCCTTGCCCGTCAACAAACCCAGGTTGTGTTTCAACGAATCCGCAATCTTCATCATTTTCATTCCCATGGAGGATTCCTGAGAATGATACAGAGAATGCAATTCAGGTTTTAAAGTTGAAATACATGTTTACTTATCTTCCATTGTGCTAAATTATCCCTAATTTGGTTTACAATTTACTATTGCAGAAGTTAGAGGAAGCAATCCTGAAAACGCAGAGAAATGCCAAGATTCAAGTCATTGAAGATACCCCAAATGGTATTTCGACTAAACTGAATATGTAAACTGGTAAATCTACAGTCTACACCATATATATGCAGCCATACCTAACAACTTCTGAAAGACACTGAACACTATGACCTATGGATTATTTGGAAGAAGAAGAAGACACAAGAGATACAAAAACAAGTTTAGGACTTTAATATACTTCGTTGTGCATTTTAGATGTGATTGTGATAATACATGCATTGATTGATGCTAATTTTAGTTTCTATGAGTCATTTCTTTGGTCCTTTCAGGGAAATATTTACAAGCTGAGGTTGATGGAGGGTTTGATCCGGATGTCCTTGAGTTTTTGGTAAGAGGAGATGTAGTTGCGTATAGGACTATGGCCACAAAAGTAACCTATGTCTACCCTTTCACAACAGCATTTGGGGATTCAAAAGGACAAGAAGAAAGAATGAAGAAAATCTTGAACGAATTAGGCTGGTATGCTCCAAGTTTTGATTCCATGGATTAGATTTATGTTATATTTTATGTGAAACAACATAATTAAATTTAGTCATTTTAATTACACAATATTCATTCAGATGTTTTGTTGTTATTGACCTGATATTTTATTGCAAAAGACACAAGTCTCTGCTAGTAGAGACTGCAGTTTTGAGTGTGCTTCATCAATTTGTGGATGTTGTCAGGGATATCAGTGAAAACCTTCATCTAGTGGTTTTCGCTGGCTCTGACTAATCGTTAGTTACTAGAACAACATAAGGATTTGAGTCCAACTTCCAGACTTGTATAAGCACTTGATTTTAGAAATTTTTGTTTGGAGAGTCTGTTCTGATCATAAAAATTACTGTCTTAAATTATCTTGAAGACCATGATGATGGACAACATTTTGGACCAACATTTGCGTAACTTGTAATAATACCTTCTCAAATTCATAATTTAGATTAGATGCGAGATAAGATGACTAGATAAGTGGGAAAGGCATCTAAGGTGATGTATCATACATTCATAACATGCAACCATCTTGCTGCTCATTTCCAGCTGAAAGGGGGGAAAGAAGAAGCGAAAACCCACTTTCAAGTGTTCTTAGAACTCCATTTCAGAATGAGTGACAAATCAAAAGCACCTCCGTGCAGCTTTGATTAGAAATAAGATTTGAACTTCTATAGGTGAAAGAAAAAGTTCATGATGAGGGCGAAATAGATGAAAGATCATTTGGTATGCAGTTGCAATTGCAATCCATTATGCAGAATGTAGGTGAAATAACATGTTCAGAAAGGATATGAAAATGGTAAGATCATTTCTTACTAGAAACAACATGTGCCACAACTAAAGTTCAAGCAAACTTGGTAAAGATCATTTCTTGCTTGAGTGCTGTAAAGCATATCTGTTGTCATGTGTAAGTTACAAAGATAAGATATTTTGCTTGAAGCTTGTGTGAGGTTTTATGGCATCCTTGTGTTTCAGACTCAATATTATCATTATTTGTTATGTTCGTTTTATAAAGGTTGATTTTCTAATAATGGCTTGTAGCAATGAGTTTGCTGTTGCTTTTGTTACAGAGTATTATTAACTTGATTTGGAAGTTCCAACTTTCTTTTTAAGTTTATTGTCCATGTTTTGTTTTAGGTAGAAAATGACTAGGGTGAAGAAACTAGACATGATTAGTCATCAATTTATTGGTTTTATTTGTTTTGAATTACTGATTAATTACTATCATGTCTACATTTAGAAGGATGAGGAAATGAGGGAAATGAACATCTAGAAAATTTCTACAGTATTGCTTCGATATATGTGAGAAGTTGCGAATGGCTATATTTTTTTGAAAGCATGAGCCTAAGAGCTCAACTGGGTCACCATTAGAAGTGAACTTCATTATCATATAACTGCTCTTTTCAGAGTCATAAGCTATTGTTTTCTTCCTCTGTGCAAGGAGGACAATTGTCACTGTCACCTTTGGATTTTCTCATGTTCAATGATAGTGAGGCTTATATGAAGTATGAACAAGTTATATACCTAAAATCTGGTTATCAAATATCCGCTCTTGACCAAACATCTTATAAATTTCTTACGCATCATTCTCAATGGCTAAAATCTTTTCAGGACTGCAAAGTGGTCAATGCTTGATAATTTCATGGAAAGTGATGGATATATGGTTATGCACTTGTATCTTCACTTATCTAACTGTCTAGCAGGTGATGAAATTTGTTGAAAGAAAGTGGGAAATTATTTGTTCAATGATTATAAGGACTTGTATGGACCGTGCCTTGGAGGTTAAAAATTTGATGAAATTTGTTGTAAAACAAGCAGTAGGCAATGCCTGCAAACCCTTTTCTTGGAGGTTAAAAATTGGACTGGTCAACTGCAAATTCCAAGGCGTTCATGCTTGTCAAACTAACCAAATATGAGCAAAAACTTATAATGTTGGTGGGCCAACTCGACAAGATTTATCAGACAGAAGGAAAAACTTTTTTTTTCCTGCAAAAACTTGCTTATCAGGACAGGAAGATCTGCTCTCTTCACTCGTTAATAATTCCAAATTCTGAAAATAAGCTCGCAAGTTGCATGACAGAGATCTACTGTCACCTTTGCATGAAGGTTTTGCATTAAAATCCATTAATATTTAGCCTCGTGTTCCAAATTATATGTTTCTATACACATTATGTGAATTGGATGTAAGTAACCAGTGTTTTGTCTTTCAAGTTAGGGAAGTGGAGTGACTGTTCAGATCTTCAATGGTGAACGAATGAACCATTCCATCAAAAAACAACTATGCACTCTCTTGTATCTCTTTCTAGTTGCCCCCACAACCTCTATAGTTTCCTTGATGGGAAGAAAACCATGGTTGATGAAGATTAGTATTAAAAGCTGCTTTCCCTTGTGCCTGTTTATGGCTAACATCACATCAAATTATCATCCTAACGTCTTTTTTTTGTGGGGTTTAATTTCCGATTCCTTTCATGCTGGACTTGCCTGAAGAACAACGTGTCTGATCTCATCAGCAAATAATATCTTCTCAATAAGCTCAATCACTTTGTCAAGCAGTAGAAAACAGAAGAAGACAGCTCAGATTGAGTATAAGTTGGTTTTTCATACCATAAAAAGTTGTAAAGATACCACTCCCTAATGAAATTCTCTTCTCGTGAAATGCAAAGCCTATAATCTGTGACCGAGTAAACTGCACCTGAGTTGAACGCTATCTTTCATGTATATCTTGTTTTGCCCAAGGACTAACATAGAAAATGCCAAAAATTGCTGGATTGTAATTTCCTAAACGAATATGAGAAGAATGGCAAGGCACTTATGATATACAGATTGAACCTCGCGACTCTTCTCACCCCCACAAGGTAAGTCCAACCAAGTGCTAAACTAGCAGCATTATCCTTCATTCCAGACAATTACAGTCATATCTAGGATTGGACTCTCATTGTTGAGCAAAATCTTATCTATATTAGCAATGAAATGGTGGATAAATACAAGCCTTGAACGCCAAATTACCAAGCCAATCCATCTATCACATTGTGCTTGAACACATGAAATTCCCAATATGAAGGAAATTACAACGCGAGCATTAACAAGAAAATCTGAGACTGGGATCCTTGAAACTTGCCATTTAAGCAAAGCATAGCTACCATGTTCGGATGAGTAGGTGGTGAATCGAAAATGCTCATATGGTTAAGCAAATCTATGCTAAATTTATTACCTCGGATATCACTCACAGAGCATTTTGAAGTTCTTGGATTTGGTACAATAAATTATAAATCGAGGATGAAAAAAGAAAGCTCCATTGTTAAATTTAATTAAAGAAATTCAATATTTCTGCATGTAAATAATGCCTTCTTCTAATTTCTGAACCAGGCAGATATCATGTTAGACAAAATTTAAAAAAAAAAAAGCAAAAAATGAAATTGAAAATAGACATGTAATATAAAAAAGAAAAATGTTACTCATAAAATTTACACCATTCTTTTTTATTTTTCTGTCTTGGACACTAGATTAATTTGCTTTCCATATTTAGCTAACTGTCAATACTGTTTACCAGAGTTAAAAACAAACCATGGTCAGGGTTTAACCATGCACAAAACATTCCATTTTTTTTGCATATAAATAATAGAAAATCCACTCTACTTTTTCATAAAAAAAAATATTAATATACACAAGTAGAATTTCATTTTATTTGAGAATTCTAAATTCTCATAGCTTCCCCAAAAGAAAGAAAAAAAAAACCCTCCTTTTAGTTTTATTTGATCCAGGGGCCAAAATCAACAATTTTGCAGCTAAGTCGTCAATGGGGTCTCTTTGATTCAAGTTTCTGATAACGGGTAATTTTTATTTTTCTCTGCTTTTGATTTTTTTTTTTACATGTTTTGCTTACATTATGCTTTTGCACTTACATTATGCTTTATTTGGGATTGCTTTGCTAGTTTATAACGTGTTTTAATAATATGTGGGTTTCTAGTGAGAATTTAACTTTGAATGTGAGTTACTTCTTGTTGTTAGAATTTACGTACCTCATTGTGTGTTAAATATTGGGTATGTTTTGTTTTTGGTAAATTCATGTCAATCTGTGAAGCGAATAGTTTTTGCTTGCCTTGATTTTAGTTGAATACTTGTGTTTGTGTTCAGTTATGGATTGAGGGTTGTGTTGTTTTGAAGAAACTTGAGTTTCTGAGAGAGTTGTTTGAATGGGATACTTGTTGACACCTTGAGTTTTGTTCTCTCATTTCTTGTTGTTTCTTAGAGATCAAGCAGATTGTTGGTATTTTTTTGTTTGATCTCCCACCTGTTGATTTGTTTCATGGTCCTACCATAATTGAGAATCGTTCATGGCGTTGTGATTATACATTTTTGGAATGATGTGTTTTCGAATCCGTTTTGCTTATCTTGGAAGTTCGATGATGTTTTCCGGTAATTCCATGGGATCATTTATAGAAGTTAAGATCAACAGATGTTAAATTAATGTAATTGATGGATCACAAGAAGCAATCATTTGTTATTCTGTTTTTGTCATTGTGGTCTTTATTAATCATGGCCGTGTTGTTCGGCGTGAATCTCGGTCATTATTTTTCTTCTTTTCAGATAGATTCCTAGTTTTGGATTCATTTTTGATGCATCAGGACTTGCCATTTGAAGGCAGCACCCTGATGATGCATGTGGGGAATTCAGACTTTTTTTTCCCCTTCTTTACAGGGATAGTTTCCTTCTTTTTTTTGTATCATTTTTGCCAAATTGAAGGCAGTTTCTTGATGATGCAGGTAGGAACTTCAGGTTTTGGATTTGATATTTGTGATTAAGATATCAACAACATTGCATTGGCTTGTACTTACAAAGGACAGCCAACAGTGTGACCGGTTGAAAATGGAATGTAATAAAGAGGAGGCATTTAGAGTTAAAGAGATTGCAGAGAAGAAGTTTATAGAGAGGGACATTGCCGGGGCAAGAAGATTTGCACTGAAGGCTCAAAAACTGTATCCTGCACTTGATGGTCTTCCACAACTTTTAGCAACTCTTGATGCGCACATGGCTGCTGATAACAGAACAAATGGAGAAGTGGACTGGTACAGAGTCCTTGATGTTGAACCGTCAGCAAGTGAGGACACAATCCGTAGACATTACAGGAAACTGGCTCTCATTCTGCATCCTGATAAAAATAAAGCAGTTGGAGCACATGGGGCATTTAATATTATATCTGAAGCCTGGAATCTGTTGTCCGATAAAGCCAAGAGAATCGCCTATGACCAGAAGCGGAATGTAACAGATATGGATCAAAAAGTTCCACATTGGAAATCATCAGTGCCAACTGGTCATGATAACAATTCCAATGCACGGAGCCAGAAGAATGCTATGCGCCCGAAGCCTGCGCCCCCTCCCCTGTTTTCCAAACCCAATACCTTTTGGACAATCTGCAATGCATGTAAAACACAATTTGAGTACCTTAGAACTTATCTCAACCACAGCCTTCTTTGTCAGAACTGTCATCGGTCCTTCTTGGGTGTTGAGACGCCTCCCCCATCCATGGATGGAAATGGCCCATCCCCTATATGGACTTCTTACAGCCAAGAACATAATTCTACTTGGCATGTAAGGACTGAAAATTCCACAAATATGGGACCTAAGTTTCAGTCAGGAGCATTTTCTAAAGATGGCGGTTTTGGAAGTGCACCGTCAACATTGTCAGGTGCTCAATCTAAGAAATTGAAAAGAAAGCATGAAGAGGAATTCCTTTACCGGAAAACAAAAACAGTTGCTGATGGAGCTTCTGGATTCAGTGGTTATGGTTCCAGTTCTGTACTGAAAGGAGACAAGCTGCAGAAGAGAAGGTGCATTGATGAGCAAAGGGCAAACAGTAATGGAAGAGAGACAGCAAAACAGGTGGCTAACAGAAATGGAAGAGTTGGTGAATCTGGTTCTCAAAAGAGTAGTTTAGAAGCAGGAAGGAGGAGCATTTCTGGCAACCATAAAGTTAATAGCACAAGTGAGTTGTCACAAATAGAAATTCGAAAGATGTTGATGGAGAGGGCTAAGAAGGATATTTCCAAGAAGGTGAAGGAATGGAGCAGTGTGGCTACTGCTCTAAAGACTTCAGAAAAGGATATCAAGAAGGAGGGAGGAAAGCAGAAGGATGGCACAAAAGCTGATGCGAAAGAATGTCCAGAGTTTCTAGATTCTAAGAGCAAAGCTCACACCACTGAGCCTTCACCAATTAATGCTAATGATGATCCAGTTACAAACATCAATGATTGGCCAGTCATGAGTGTTCCAGATCCAGATTTTCATGATTTTGACAAGGATCGCACAGAGAGTTCATTTGGTGATAACCAGGTTTGGGCTGCTTATGATGATGATGATGGGATGCCTCGGTATTATGCCATGATTCATAGTGTGATATCACGGAAGCCTTTCAAAATGCGGATTAGTTGGCTTAACACCAAAAGCAACCGTGAATTGGGCCCACTAAACTGGATTGGTTCCGGATTTTACAAGACCAGTGGAGACTTCTGGATAGGGAAGCATAAAGTCAACAAGTCTCTTAATTCTTTCTCTCACAAGGTGAAGTGGGTGAAGGGTTCAAGAGGGACTATTCAAATCTATCCTGGAAAGGGTGATATTTGGGCTGTTTATAAAAACTGGTCTCCCGATTGGAATGAGCGTACCCTGGATGAAGTCATACACAAATATGACATGATGGAAGTGCTTGAGGACTACAAAGAGGAGAGAGGAGTTGCTGTTGCTCCTCTTGTTAAAGTTGCTGGTTTCAAGACAGTGTTTCGCCAGCATCCTGACTCGAGCAAAACCAGGACAATCCCAAGGGAAGAGATGTTTAGGTTTTCTCACCAGGTTCCGTCAGTTCTGCTCACAGGTCAAGAAGGTCAAAATGCTCCCAAGGGTTGCTGGGAACTTGATCCTGCTTCTACTCCTTTGGAGCTACTTCAGGTATTATCAGAAGTTCAGCTGGATGGAATGATGGAGACTGCTGAAAAAGATAAGGAAAAATATTTATCTCGTGATATGACAAAATTTAATGAAGAGTTTGTTGAATATGTCAACACAGTCGAGGAAAAAGGTGTGGTGGGAAAGGCTGCTAGAGGAGATGTAGCTAATGCTAGGAAGAATAAGAGGAAGGAAACAAATGAAGACACGGTAATGGTGTATAAACGGAGGTGATGAAAGAAATGGGAAAAAAAGAGACTAGAAGTTTCTCTGTTAGGTACTTAAAACTGAAGCACTTGACAGTTTTTTCCAAGTAGTTGAAGTAGTGTTAGAAGAAATTGAAGTTAGAGATCACTCCAAGCCATGTTGTCAGAAGAATTTCTTTTTAGAATTCCCTCGAAGTATAATGGGGAGTCATCATACAGAAATTGATTCAGCAATTCTTTCCTTTTCTATACATTGGCTGGACTGCAATTTTGTTTGAAGTTACAGGATGCCCTCAAGGCTTTATCTTAGCTTTGTTTGTTGCTTGAAGACAGTTTGGAGGGCTGAATTTACACACAGGGTAGCAGAGTTTATAGCTTGACATCCAATAGGCTAAGCTCATTTATTGCTGCTCACTGATGCTCTTAATACTGTTTTATGGATACCCTCCAAAAGAATAATTTTTTTTACAGCTAGTCAATTTTGTGTTATAGGAACTGCACCTTTTAATTCTTTTACACCAGAGAAAGGCCCCAGAATCTGTTACTTCTTTGATACACAGAACAGACACAACATCCCACCCTCTTCTTTCTCTTATATTCTGGTGTGTCAAGCAAATTATTTCTCATTTAGCTTATGACTCCAATCTTGCATTCTAACTGCACGCTAACCAGGGGTTTGTTTTTAATTGTTTATGATTTACCTATTCTCTCATGGAAAGATTGGCAGCATACCATTTTATTTCTCTAGTCATTACTGGTATGGTTGCAGAAGCTAAACTAGTGTTGGTGTCCCTCAAAAATCTTTTGAACTACCGGTGAGTTTCTCTTGCTCTCCCCTCACTGCATATAGCTCAAGGTCGAGCGCCCCGCTGATACATTACTGCAAGGTGTGTAGAACACAAAAAAGTGCATGCATGCGCTCCTGTTATTTAATAAATTGTAGAGGCTAATGAACAGGTGCATCTCCTGTAACCTAGCATCACCCTGCTCCTCTGTGTGTTCTCTCGTGTGATAGGGAAGGGGCATCCCAAAGGGAGCAGTTAAAAGAGGGTTTCTTTTAGAAGATGGATAGTCAAAACTGTGGAGCATATCAAGCAACAATGAAATATGCCTTCGCCCATTTGATCAAAACAAAAAAGAAAAGCTTTTTAGAAAGATGCAAAGCATCATGTGATGATGGCACTACGTCGTATAATTGGTTATTAAGTCTGTGGAATTGACAGGGTGATAAAGGCATGGTACGTACACATTAACCTTTTATTCTATTCTTCATTCAACCTACTCGAGAACTAATCTTAGGTTATGATTTATGAAATATTCGAGTTAATTCAGATTAAATAAAAAATAATTAATATTTTAAGTTTTTTAAAAAAAATTTAAATTAGTTTTAATTGGAGCAAATAACATGGCAATACTAAGTGGATTAAGTTTAATAACAGTGTAGTTAATCTTGAGTAATGTATCTTAACTGATCAGGTTTTAGGTTTGTTCCACAAAAATTACCAGTTCGAGTCTTACAAACCTCAAGATCATTAAAGGCTTACATAATCGTTAATTTTAGGGCCCTTAAGATTAGTCGAGGTGCGCGCAAACTAGTTCAAACTTGATTAAAAGAAATGTTGTCAGCCGAGACAGTTGAAAATTGACGTTTTATTTGACCAAACTTGATTGCTTCGTACATATGGTTTTATTTCTAGGTGGTTATTTGGGAAGAAACCGTGTTCCATATAAAATTGAATATTTTTTAAAATTAATTTTTTTATATTTTTTTAAATATATTAAAAAAAATTTAATATATTTTCAAAAAAAAACTTTAAAAATGTGTAAAATTAATCCGTTTCCTTTCTTTCTCTCTCTCTTTGTTATGCTTCATGCTATTACAAAATTCTTAGTATTCTTCCATTCTCTGAATTCACAAATTGTGTAAAATTAATCCATTTCCTTGTTTTTTTTTTTTGTTGGGATCAATACTTGAATTAACTTGTATTTTCAAATAAAAACTCTAGATTTCTTTTAAGAATAATGGATAGAGTTTTATGGGTAGAGGATTTGTCCATTCTATTTTTTTTTCTTGCCTAGGTATCCTCACACTATTTTTAAAGAGTGAGAACTAGTCTTGTTCGGGGTTCGTGACTGTCCCTCCCAATAAGTGC
>Ga0307517_10005079_pt1 | contig 19987 bp, 35 predicted proteins | sample 23_EM_MG_FD_194515 | JGI IMG/M metagenome (GOLD analysis project Ga0307517, IMG submission 194515) | Populus trichocarpa ectomycorrhiza microbial communities from riparian zone in the Pacific Northwest, United States - 23_EM | ecosystem: Host-associated > Plants > Roots > Unclassified | place... | reverse complement strand
TCTTCCGCAAACGTATCATCTTGAGCGTCCCAGTCAAAGACAAATTTCCTGTCGTTCATTTTGCGGATCTTCCGCTTTTTCTTGTCAACTCCAAGGTAACGAGACCGAATGGCCGAGAGGTCGTTGTCCGTCATTGGGGGAACATAAGACTCCGAGCTTTTGGCATCAATGGAAGGTGGAGGGGGTGGAAGCATGGAACCTGAGGACATTGTTACATCGGATGATCCTTTCCCTCGTTCGGCGCGAGGTCCTGTGGGCACATTCTGAAATCCTTCGCGAGACCCTTGCTGTGGTGCAGGCGAGGGAGGGGGTTGCCGACCACCTCGAGGTGCATCACGGTCACGTCTCCCAGAACGATCCCCTCGGTCGCGTTCTTGATGAGAGTATCTATCTTGATCTGTTTGGAAATAGAAACAAAAGGAAGAGAAAATCAATAAGGATGAAACCCACTGGAAAGAGGTACGGAGCACTAACATCGACCACTACCACTACCACTTCCGCCACCATTATATTTGGTGTTTCTGTCCCGTTGAGAAATTTCTTCTGCCTGGCTTTCCAACGATTGACGGTCTCGGCGGGAAGCCTCACTGCGGTCCTTTTCTTCTCGTATTTCCTGCGCTCGTTTTGCTATTGCGAGCTTGGCGCGTTCCTCCTTGGACAGGAATTTGGGCTGTGAAGCGTTGGTTAATGGAAATAGCACTGATGTTCAGGAAAGATTAGATACCTTGGCGGCAGCTTCCTTCTCTTCTCTCTGCTTTTGCAGAAGATTTTCTATGGAAAGTGGTTCTGAACGTTGGTCGTTCATTGTGTGCTGAAATGACTCGGGAAGAGAAAGGTGTAAGCCGTGTTTGGAGCTCATTTCCTATTCGGGATTTCCTCCGCTTCACAAAAATGTCTTCACCGAAATCCTCTCCTTCCGAGATATCCACCCTTGTAGATGAAGATGGGGAAATCACAGATCAGGTAAGGACATACCAGTGATATGTCCTATGAAGTGTTTTATATCATTGTTGTTCAGTTGGAACGTTGCTTAAAACATATATTTGCCAAGTACTGTGATCCACCCGTTGAACATACCGCAAACGTGCTGCTGTCTCCACCACCAAATGCATACCTCACGGAAAAAGCACTGGAAAAATGGGCAATGGATACCAACGGGGAGCCCTTTTCTCCGGAGATGAAAGAGGAGGTCATGGATTTTTTCGACCTGAACGATGATGGAAATCTTACGTATGTTTTTCATTGAAGCTCTTGGTGCACGGGTTGTCCATGATCCTTGTTAGCTTCAAGGGATTCTTGCAGCTCTATCAACTGCAAACCGAAAATGATGAGAAAGAAACATGGAAGGATCTTGTGTGTTGTCTGGATTACAAGCTCAATTTCTAGGACTGATGATATTTGGCAGAAAAAGCATGGGTTTGATAAGAAACTCAACCTTGTCGAAGGAAAAACATGATACGCGAAAACAGTATCCCCAGTTTATATCCATTGTCTCGGTATTGTATTTGGTATAGAAGTTTACTTCTGGTGGAAGAGTAATGGTCAAGTCTCATGGAGCTGTAATCTCCATAATTCAACGTCGTCCCATTCCGATCTATCCCACTGTGTGCTCTTCTCGACAATTTTCACGAACTTTCGATGTGGGATACGTTCTACACGGAAGTTCCAGTTGTCCTTGGCATCATTGAGAAGACGATCAACGAGAGGCGGGTCTCGACGTTCGATGCAAAGCAGGATCGGAGGGAAATGTGTCGATTCAGGATGGGATGCAGATAATCTACTTAGAGCATGGAGCGTGGCCAGCATGGGTCGTACGAGTTCCATGGAGTACACAGTGTCCGCTGAAAATATGAGATTGAAGGGTGGACAGAGCAACTCTGAAGAGTGGGCCGAGGAAGGGAGCTCGGTGTGGGATGCAATGGCAAGTTCATGATCCCATGTCCAATTCTCTGGGGGAACGCACCAGTCCAGCTCTCGAATTTGGACTCTTCCAGAACCTATTGGGAGGGCAGAAAGGTTGTTTTTGATGTTCTTATCGAGAACAGAGGAAATCACATGAGAAATATCGGTGGCAAGTACGTCCCAGCCCAGAGAGGCTAGTGCGAGGCTAATAGAAGAAAGTATTGAGTTGAATTGAAAGCAATTATGCGGGGGAAACGTACGCAGTCAAGCCGATGCCGCTTCCAAGTTCGATGGCTCGCGGACGGCAAGAGGAATTGGCAGGTTTGAATTTGCTGTGCATTTGGGCGAGATAGAGTGCTAAACATTGTCCTCCGAGCCAGAGCGCTGTTCCGTTTGAGACCCCATCTGAGAGCTGTGCGAGGAGGAAAGCGGAGTGGGCAAAGGGATAGGATAGAAGGGGAATGTGTTTTGTGAGATGAGCGGGTGCAAGTTGGGACATGTTCCCAAAACGGTTTGTTTGGATCAGCACCTCGTGGAGTCCTCGTTGTTCCTCGCCGGTCCTCGTTTGCTGCTCCCCCCAGCCATGAAGGCTTTTTTCCACCGCCTGCAACGCGGGGCCGGAGCAAAAGACAAGGATCGGGATGTCGCAAGTTCACCCAAGGAGAAATTTCCCCCTCTGCCCTCTTGGCCACCTCCTCAGGAATCCCAGCGTCCAGCGTCTACCGCAACACCTCCATCTATAGCTTCCTTTAAACCCCTTCCTGACCTTGTCCCTATCCAACTGTCATCTCAACTTACTTCTCGACCGCCCATCGAGACAATGTCCACCTCTCAGGCCGATCTGCACTCGGTAACCAGTCATACATCTGTAAAGGCAACCACCGCAGTCCCTCCTACGGAAGATCATTCTCAAGAGTCCTCAACAAACACGTCCGAATCTGTACCCCGGCCGTCGAGAAAAAATAATGGCTCAGCGAGTACCAGTCCTCCGAACGATGTCCAGAAGAAAGTCGCCTTCATATCCCCTCCCCAAAGTCCAGTCGACGTTGATCGAGCTCTTCCAGACGCACCGACAGGAGACATTACCCCCACACCGACCGGCGCTCCTCTCAAGACAACGGTCTCCCGTTTCCAGGCCGCCTATGGAAAAGAACCCCGGGTTTCCCTGTCAGCAGGAGCATCCGCATCCAAGACGGATGTCGCGACTCCCAACAAGACAAGCATTAACGCGGCAACTTCAACCCGCACTGTCTCTCCTTATCTTCAGAAGTTCCCCGAAGGCGGCTCGTCACAATCCCTTCGCTCCGGTACCCCGTACTCGCAAATGTCGACCAATACCAGCGGAAGCCGCATTCTTGCTGCCCAATCTTGGAGCGAGGTAACAGAGGGTGATCTCGTTTCAAATCTTGGTATGCGTGAACGCACACGGCAAGAAGTTTTGTTCGAAATCATTTCTAGTGAAGAGAGGTGCGAGGCAACATTTATCTTTTATATTTTTTTTTTCCATCACTTATACACGTCAAAAGATACGTTCAAGAACTTGTCAAAATGAAAGACACCTTCATTGATCCTTTGCTGCATCCTTATTCCATGGCGAACGCTCCTACTGCCTCTACCCCCAATTTGGATTATGATTATTATCGCGCAGAGTCACCCTTGGAATCAACCGATGACCTTCCTCCCATCGCCGCTCGCTTCATGTCCCCCACTCCCTCTATGAACCCTCCACCTAGTTCTACATCTCCTCGACCAAAGGACGCGCCAAACATCGATAGCGAATCCCTTGAAGCAGAGGAAGAAGAAGAAGCCAACGATCAAGCTGGTAGGTTATACGATGCTTCAAGGAGACCAGCAACCAGCGGTAGCACAAGGAATGATCACCCTCGATCACCCTATCGTCTTGCCCCGACACGGTCGACAGGCCGAACAAGCGGCGTATCAATCCCCTTTCCTTCACGGTCACATCATTCACTCCCTGCCGCTCCTCGTAACGCGTTTTCCGCATCGGCGCATTCATTGGGCCGTCAGTCGGTGGCGGTTGAGCGAGAACGAGAGCGGAAATATAGCCATGGGCAAGGCGATTCGCCTAATAAAGGCATGCTGCGGAAATTTCGGAAGAGTCAGACCGCAGCGGATGGCATTCTCGGAAACGCAATTGCACCGCAGCAACTACCAGAGGATTTGCGGATTTGTCTGGAAGTTGTTGACAGTGGTGTGCTTGATGGACACAAGAGGTTGTCGGAAGCGCTTAAGAAACGCTATGAAGATCAATTTCCTCTCGTTCGATCACTCGCCGATGTCTTCGTCTCGAATGTGAGTTTCATGTCAAACTGAACTTTTTCCCCACTTACGCTTTATAGTCGGACATTTTCAAAGGATACGCGACTTATGTTCTTCATCTAGAACGTGCCCTCGATCAAGTCGACGCTGCACTATCTAACCATTCCACCAAGAAGCCCAAGAAACAGGACGTTGGTGAATGGCAAAAAGTCTGCAAATTCCTCCAGAAGCTCGAAGAGGACGCTTGTGAAAAGGGCGAAACTGGACTGGCAATCACACTCTCCAAACCTTTCCAGCGGCTTCTTAAATACCCCCTCCTCTTTCAGAATCTTCTGTTCCACACCGACCCCAGCACCTTTGAGTACGAAAGCACTTTGCAAATGGTGGCTGAGGTGGAAAACATTGTCAGGAGTATTGAAGATGAAAAAATTCAAAAGGAGGAGCGTGATAAAACACGTGATGTTTTTGCTCGTATCGAAGGATTGGATAAAGTACGCCAACTCGCCTTACCGAAGCCATCACGTATTCTGGTAGAGGAGCGCCCATGTAGCTTGGGTCTAAGTTCCCTTAGTTCATCACCGAAGCCGTCATCTCCGCCTCCAGCCGTCAACTCAAAGGGGATTAGAGGCAAGGCTTCCTTCAAGCGTCTCAGCGACGTACTTCAGTCAAATGGCATCGGCAGCAAGAAGGACCTTTGGTATGTTATCTTCAACGACGTGATCCTTCAATGCCAGCGCACTGGAACCACATCTCTGCCCCTTGTGTCTTCGACCGTCCCGCGGACGAATTCTCTCCCAGAATATCAGGGTAAGACCAAGTACGCGACTACCGGACGTCGTACTTCTTCAACAAAACCTCGAAACATGTATAAATTCCTCAAGGCAAGCCGCGAACATCATTTCAACTTCCATATTTCTTATTGTAATCCAGATCGAAACATGGGCAATCGGTGATGTATTACAGCCTCGAGAAGGTGTTGTTTCTATGGAGGAGTGAGTTTGTTCCTTATGTGATCATTAGGAAGCAGTCTAATGCTCTCTAGCATGGCTAGATCGCGTGCCCAGGCCCTTTCAATTCAACCTAAGATAGTTCCTCTTCCTGACGACGAAGAACGTGATGACACCGACGATTCTGATGACTCTGACAAGAAGAGTAAAATGAGCTTTTCTTATTGGGGTGCAGATAAAGTCACAGTGCAAAAGCCTGTCCTCAAGGGACGAGTGGGCGTAAACCCAAGGAGAGGAGGTATTGTTGCCTCATATGGAAGAGAGTCATCTGCCAATGCGAAGTTTGGCACACGGCTTGTATCCGATGGCTCTTCGTCACAAACCCGTCCATTGAGTCGCCGCACACTGGCCACCACGCCAATCCCCCGGCGCCAACCACCGTCGGATGATGGCCCAAATTACGCAAGGGCTACCATAACAAGACCTGCTTGGGACACGAGCACTCGTTCCCCCATCCCCCCTGCCAGTATTAAACGTCCACGAAACCCCTCCCAAGCTAGCCCAGCTCCTACGGCTACCAAGACCCCGGTATCCACTGCGAAGGGCCCAGTCGCGTCTCCAGCGCCATCTGAGGATTCCGGAGTCGGCCTATACCGACAGATGCTCGCAAATTCTTTCAATAATAACCCTTGAGGAGACCTCCGTCTTTCCTCTACCTGCCTCGAAATATACCACTACAATATTCTTCGTCATTATTCCCATCGGCACTTCCATCGTATTTCTATTCACACGTTGTTATTCTTATGATCATGCCTCAAAAGTGTCTGACCTCACCCTCTTTTTTATCACTCTAAAAACCATCCTCCATCTGACTTGATTAGGAACTTGCTTTCAAATTCATACAACATTTACCACAATGCAACCCTTTGATATTTACGACCTTCCAATTAGATCCTAATTGTACTATTATCACACTCCTTTGTTCTACGATTGAATCGATAATTTAGTCAGTGCCCTCATAAGCTGCGTTGTGTATCTTGACGCTGCGTCCACTCGGATCGGCAGCGCAGCCCCAGTCCCCGCGAGGTATCCATCTGAATATTCAACGTTGATCGAAAAGGTCAAGGGATGGAAGCGAGTTGCAAGCTTACCGTACAGCAGTCTTGGCTGCGGTCTCAGAAGGGAACAAACCTGTGTCATTCGTTTCTTAATTTTATATCTTTTCATGCTGCCAAAAAAAAAAACACTTACCGTCGAAGATATCACGAATCAGGTAGGCTTCTTTGGTGTCGGGCACATCAAAGGACCATCTCTCCTCTCGTTTTGCAAATGCCTCGTCTGAAACGACTTCGTCAGCGTGGTTTTTCATCCTATTATTGTCTCAGAAATCGTCAAAAGGTGTATCTCTGTGCCAAGAACATACCCGTCGATCCATGAGTAGCCCACGCCATCAGAGAATTGTTCCTTCTGGCGCCACAAAATTGACTTGGGAAGGTAAGGCTTTTCCGAGTTCAGAGCCTGAAGTATAATCGAGTTGTATGAGGACGTACCTTTCCACCGGGGGAGCAGTCAAAGGCCTTTCTCAAGATATACTAAAAATTGCGACAAATAAGTGCACGAGCAAAGCATGTTCTGATGATGTCTTCTGTACCTTCTCCATTATAGGTAAACCATCCTTGTCGACTTCTTGACTAGCACCTTTGCTAAACATCTTCTCGGTGGGGCTGGTGTTCATGGAGACCTCAAGGAAAGCTTTGTCCAGGAACGGAACTCGGGCCTCTAATCCCCAGGCCATCGTAGACCTAATGACTTTAAGTAAAAGGCAACATGGGTGACATCCATCCGCGGAATACTGACTTGTTAGCACGAAGGCAATCCGCAGTATGCAGGTTCTTGACGCGACGAACGCATTCCTGATGGAACGAAGGTGCGTCTGGTGCAGCATGGAAGTAGAGATAACCTGAAGAAACAAAGACTAAGAGTCAAGCCGTATTCGTTGTAACCAGGAATACAACGAACCTCCGAAGATCTCGTCACTTCCTTCTCCGCTCAGAACCATCTTCACACCCATGGCCTTTATTTTGCGACTCAGCAGATACATTGGGGTACTTGCTCGAACGGTGGTGACATCGTAGGTCTCGAGGTGGTAAATGACCTCTGGAATGGCGTCTAGGCCTTCTTGAACTGTGAACACATATTCCTGATGGACAGTCCCCAAATAGTGGGCAGCCTTCCTCGCAGCAAGAAGATCAGGAGAATTCTCGAGACCGATGGAAAATGAATGGAGGTGAGGCCAGGAAGCCAATGACGCTATACGCAGGGTCAACACATGCAATACACCCATATCATTATTGCTCACCCTCTTCATTGATCAATTCTCCAGTTGGCGAGTTTCGTAGGAGCTTCCTCCGAATTTCGGATTGAGCTTGAGAGACTTTTTCCGTCTCTCTTGCTGCAACGGCGGCAATCAAACTGCTATCCAACCCGCCACTGAGAAGCACCCCATAGGGCACCTCTGACATCAGCCGTTTTCGCACTGCGGCCTCCAAAGCTTCACGGATCAGAGTCAAGTCTGCGGATTGTGAAGGTATCGTAGCATTGGGACCTTCCTCATCGCCGTTCCACCAAGTAGGTTGATAATAACGTGTTGTTGAATCATCCTTGCTGTCGTACACATGTCCGGGGGGGAAAGCGATAATTTTATCGCACTCATTGACCAAGGCTTTCAATTCCGAGGAGAAGAAAACGGCTCCTGGACGTTTAGAACACCAGCCTTGATACAATGTGGTAATACCAATGGGATCACGGGCAGCGATGATGCGCGAAGGGGATACGGATTCGTCGAGGAGAACGAAGGAGAACATGCCATCCAACAGGTTGCACAATTCCTTGTCATGTTTGCGATACTGTAAAACACAGTCAGGAAGAAAGGAAGAAGGCTCGACATTCATTCATACCAAAGGAATGATGACTTCGCAATCGGAATTAGTCTTGAATGTGACCTCAGGTCCGACGCTCTGACGAAGGGCAATATGATTGTAAATTTCGCCGTTAACAGCCAGGATAATTTTCCCATCGTCGCTGGTCAGAGGTTGGGCGCCACTGTCTGGATAGATTTACAGGCGTAAATAATCATGGCCGGGGGTTATTTCTTGCTACTCACCAACACCGACAATGGCAAGCCGTTCATGGACCAGGACGGATCGTTGTCCGACATAACAGCCGGACCAATCTGGGCCACGATGGCGCTGCTTTTTTGAGCAGGCAATGAAGCGAACTCTGTCGTTGGAGGGCTTTTCAAGACCGTGGGCAGCTAATATTCCGCACATGGGTATCGAAGTAAAGAATGAAGCAGGAATCCAGGTTTTTTAAATTGGCCAATGACTCGATCTCTCGGACGAAAGATACGATCGGCCGGAACAAATTTCGATCACAGTACTCACTACTGACAGCGGACCTTGGGCAAAACTTCTGAAAAATCCATTGTGGAGGTGAAAAAAAATTCAATTAAATGCTATATATGGCAAGACACCTGCCCTTTTGCAACGGGATTTGAATGGATTTTTCCCAACATGTTCCGGATTCCAAGCTGTAATTCTATTCATCGTCACAATAGGATTCGCACCCCTGCAAAATAGCCGGCCGACAGGGGTGAGTGAATAGTACCTGGCGCTTCAACGTTTCACCAAACTATACAGGTTGTTCCGAAACAATACAATAGCACACTTATCCTAGTAAGTGTGTACTATTGAAAACTTAGGCTCGTGACCGTTTATGTTTGCACTGACAAAGCCACAAACAAAAGACAAACACTATTACCCCGGGCCGGATCATGCAGAATCGCAGATTGGCAGATTGGTAGTCAGAACTGAAGGTACTGGCTCGCGAGTCTATGGAAACCCCCCCCCCGCACTGTGCGAAGCATCTCGTAATTATCAAATCTCAGAATATCTACAGCCATGAGGAGTATACATATAGTACATGATTGGTTTTAAAATCGCAAGAAAAACTATACAACGTGTAATCGCAACGTCTCCAAATCGTCTCCAACGGGGACAAGGCCTTTAAACCATTTCTTTCCAAGTAAGAAGTCCACTTTCTTTACGCCCTTGTTCCTCAGCGTTAACTCTGCCGATGGCATCGCTCTGCACCTTTTCGTATATGCTACCCCGACCATGTGCTCTTGCTGAGGGGTCAAACTTGCCCAACTGGTCTGTGTTATACTCATCTGCATAAACCACCAGACTGCGCTCAAAACGTCACCAAGCTTCAGAGGAGGTGGAACTGGAGAATAGGTATTGCCTCCAGCATATTGATTATAATTAATGTCGATGGGCCAGTTTGGGATGAGATCGCAGATAATCTTCAGATGGTGGATGGGAGGGTGAGTGGCCACCTGTCCAAGCTCCTCTGGTGTAATAGGTACAGTTTGATTATTTCCTACGTACCGCAACGGAGCAAAATTTGGCGCAGAAAGATCAAAGACAAAGTCCGCCCGAGGACTTTCCCCGTTCAAGAATGGATGGAGGAAGAACTGGGGAGGTGCAGCAGCATATTGAGGGAATGGGTTGTATGGATTTGGATTAGACCAATATGCATTGGGATCGACGGGAGGTTGAAAATTGTAACCACTGGCGGATCGTGTTCTCTTGCGCTGAGGTGTTGGACGGAGCCATGCCGTGTTTTGAATGGGCGGTGGGGCTGTGCCTGCGTTCCATGACACTCTACGCTCCCTTGCCCATGGGGTTTGAGAATATTCGTCTGCAGACGCAGGAAATGGGACGAATTGGGGGTATGTTGTTGTTGGGAAGTCTTGCGGATTGGGTGAGGGAGGCAAGGAGTTGGGTTGCATAAACGGTGAATTGCTGAGAGAGAGATCAGGAATAAAGGGAGAGTTCGGCTGGCCATAGAATGGAGCAAGATAAGGGCTATTGCGATAGGGGCTGTACACGTAGGGAGCGCTCATCCTGGTCGCTGGGTATACTTGGGGTGGGAAGAGTCAGTCAGATGTAAGCGGCCCGGGGAATGTGGGCGTCAATTTACCAGCCCAGACATTCCCACGTAGCTCGCTCTACTTACCACACAACCTACGGAATCGAAGCTTCTTCACGGGGGTAGTCACTCTCCATGGCCTACAGAGACCGACTCGCGGCATCCAGGGTACTTCTCTCAATTTGTAACGCGACTTCTTCCGCCCACACCTTATTTGCTCTAGGCACAGCGAGGGCAGAATATTGAACTCTCCAATGTCAACCCGGAAGCTACCCCAGCCTCCCCAACTACGGCTGCGGCTGACTTGCCTGCATTCCTGGCGGAAGTTAGTTGGACATGCAACCAATGTTCCTCAAAGACCTGACTTGTTTGTACAGGATACAGCCATTCAAGAGGGAATCCAACAACTTCGGGACAAGGTCTCCCAGATATCTTCATCACGTTTACGCTCTTTGAATGCCATCGGTGACGTCAGCCAAGCAGAAACGACGAGGATCGATGCTCTGACTGCAGAAACTCGGACTTTAATGCATGATTTGAAGGAACGAATCCGATCCTTGGAGAACAGTCCTATAACACAGGATGCACAGCTGCGCAACAATCGAGTAAGCCTGATGGGTGAAACAATTTTATCTATAATAATACTTTGTTTCAAGATCAAAGTGCTGCGCAAAAAGTTTCTAGAAGCTATCGAAGATTACCAACGAGAAGAGCAAGACAGCCGTTTACGGTCGAGGCAAAGAGTAGAGAGGCAATTGAAGATAGGCAAGCCTCGCAGCCGATTTGTGAACCTTCTTCAATTTACATGCACCCTAGTCAAACCCGACGCGACACCAGAGGAAGTTGCAGTGGCGGTGGATGGAGGTGGTCAGCAGGTTTTTGCTGATGCGGTGAGCAAATATTTTGCATTTATACCAAGTGTTGTTTTGGATCTGACTGCTACAGTTAACTGACTCCACTCGCTATGGGGAGTCTCGGGCTGCGTATCGAGAAGTGCAGGAACGACACCATGATCTTCAAAAGGTCGAAAAAACCTTGGCAGAGTTGGCCCAGCTCTTCTCGGACGTACGTTCTCCTCCACTGCCTTGCGAGAACAAACTACAGAATATATTCTAAACTTTAGTTGGGCACGTGGGTAGAACAACAGGACGTCGTTATCACTACCGTGGAAAATACTGCGCAAGATGTACACAAGGATACTGAGATGGCGTGAGTTTATATTTGGATTCTACTCATGTTCTGCTATAAATCATTATCTTGTAGGGCCTTGCACACCGAGACTGCTGTGAAGCATGGTAATTCATTCCTTACGTCCTCTCCAGATAACCTGACTCCCCCATTTTCTAGCTCGTTCTTACCGGAAAAAGCGATGGATATGCTTTTTCATAACTCTCATCGTCCTTTGTATTCTTGCGATTGTACTTGGGGTGGTGTTCGGGAGGAAATAGGTCCTGAGGGAACCCCGCTCTCCCTTGGGCCTAAAATTTGCTTGATCCACTAACGATATTTATGACCTGGATGTAGTAGAAATCCCTAATTTAGTGTACCATTCTAATTTAATTTAGCACTGCCAAGCTTCCCATTTGTAGCGGGCCGCGTCAACCAAATTGTTTGAGACCTGCCGTAAACCGTGTCACTGCGGCCAGCGGCGGGGTGATACTTACCAACCGTACTAGCGCTGTTACATTACTCCCTTCTTCCCCACAGTATGGCCAAAGCAACTTCGACGCGTCGCCGACGAGCCTCCTTGGAAATTGTCGATGCAAAACAGGCTGTAGACCTCGCCACCGCTCAGTCCTACTCTGAGAATGTATTCCTTTTCGTACCTAATCTCATTGGCGAGTTTACTTCGGATTATTTCTGTCACGGTCATCCTAACTACCGCCGCTTCCACACAGGATACACGCGCGTCATAATGGCTGGGCTGTCGCTGCATTACATGAGCTACCACCCAGTATACTGTACGCTGTTATATGGGGTTTCGTGTCTTCTGGATGCGGTGGATGGTCAAGCCGCGCGGGCATTGGGCCAAACCTCAAAATTTGGGGCAGTTTTGGACATGGTGACAGATAGGTGCGTCTGCTATCGTCTTCTGGCCCAACGATGGTCTGAAGTTATTCGAAGGTGCACTACATCTTGCTTATTGTGCTATCTTTCGTCGGCGTATCCGGCGTATTCAATAGTCTTCCAATTCCTTATCGCCCTGGATTTCAGCAGTCATTACATGCATATGTACAGGTAAATTGTTGACCATCGTCTTAAGGGAATAATTCCTCAAGATTTTTCTATAGTTCTCTTGTCACTGGTTCCACCAGCCATAAATTAGTGACCAGCGACGTCAGTCGCATACTCTGGATGTATTACAATGATTCCGTTCGTCACACAGCTGTTCTTGACAATATGAATGCTAACCCAGATGACAACAGCGGACACTCTTCTTCGTCTGCGCTGGAAATGAGCTGTTTTTTGTATGCCTGTATCTCATCAAGTGGACAGCAACACCGATTAGCGTTTCCATGTTGGGGGACCTGACTTATCCGCAACTCATGGCTACATTGACCTTCCCCATCTTCCTCCTCAAGAATATCATCAATGTCGTACAGCTATGGAAGGCCTCAAAGATCCTTGTGGGAGTGGATTTGGCTGAAAGAGCGGCGGCGAGGGCAGCAGCACTTAAAAAAGCAGAGGCACCGGAGGAAAAACCAGGTAGGATTTCTTAATCCCTTGGCTGTTCCCTCGGTTCTCTCTATATACATATGCCTGGCATTATATATTATAGCGTCTTCCCCGCTACACTATTTACGCGACTATTCGATAATTATCTGTTCTTTGTACGAATAAAAACTGCTTCCATTGAACGCACACGTGATAAATGATGAGTTGCATCAGAGAAATCTGTTCAGCTCGGCTCCCACTTACATATCCTGAATGCGGTCGCAAGGCTTTTTGCGCAAGTCGCATTTTTTGTTTCTCGGATACTCTCCAGCTGTTCACACCTTCAAACCATTTCCTCAACTTAGGTCATATGTCTTCCGACATCGCCATCCATGCTCGATACAAAATAACCTCATAACACGGCGTTCTCTCTCCACAGGTCCACTATCAACTGAACCAGAGGAAAGGTCTACCGGCGTGCCAACCTTTGAAACATCGACCTTGGAAGGCGGTAAAGATACACCGGAACCACCTGCAAACGTCGAAGAACCCGATAAATCGACGTCCAAACCTCGACGGACGCGCATAACTTCATCCGCCGTGAAAGACGCAGATCTTCCAGAATTCCCGGAAGGGCTTGTGGATGATATACTCTATTTTCCCACTGAGAGCTTTCTCGGTTCTGAACCAAATGGTGGGCTACCCCCTCCAGACATCTTCGAGGAAGCCCTGGATAATCTCTTGATTACTTTGCACCCACGAAACCAATTACACGCTACTGGAGGAACAACGAGACCCATCGAACCTACATTAGGCCTTTATTGCCCTATGGAAGGAGGAGATTACGTTGTCGATCTCACTGTTCACGAACTTGCCCACCAAACGGGATCTGAAGTCTTAATACTGGATGCGGTGCAGCTGGCGGCTGGAGAGTGGGGCCCGTTTGGCAAAGGTATTGTATTATTAATCGTAACATTTTTTCAACACTCTGACACCAAAAATGCTAGCCGCAGCTTCCCTGAATTTACCCAACAATCCCCTTCACTTCATTTTTCCATCGGTGCCTCCTCAACAGCAAGGTCGTAATGCACCGTCGACGGATCAGGATGACCGTGAATCTCCCTTCATGTTCGCGGCTCCGACGCAAATGTCAATATCAATTCCGAAAGTGTTGTCTTCAATACAAGGGCGCACCCTGATAACTCCTGCCTCTCGGAAACCCCCTTCCCCGTCGAAATTGGAAAGTTTTTTCGAGACACTTGTGAACATGCCATTTCCGACCCAAGGAAATGATTCTACAACCGCCATGAAGAATCGACCGCGCCTGATATACATTCGTGATTTCCCAACACTGGCCCCTTCAGCGTCCGTGTGGTACCCTGCACTTCTTGCAGCAGTAAGGCAACGCCGTGGTATGTTAGGCCGCTCATCCAACCTAACTGCATCGCCTGTTACAATTATCTTCGGGATGACTCCTCCTATTACCCCTCCTTTGGGCGCAGGATCCTCGGGTTCAAGCAATAGCCTGATGAGCATTCTTATGAACCGTAACTCTTCGCCATCCTCACAAGTGGCAGTTGGTAGCAAGCATGAACATACCAATGACTGGACCGAAAGCGAGGTAGCCGAAATTGCACGAGAAAAACGGCTCCGCTCGAGACTTAGGAAATGGGAAAGGAATGCTACCGCTCTACATGATGAGTTCTCACCATTACCGACTAAGCAAGATAATGGCGACGATTCAAGCCCTGATATCATCGTCATTGGTGGGCCAGGTTCTCCAGAAATGCCTCCCATGCTGGGAATGCCGCTGGGTTTGGAGTTCGGTAGGGATCGTGGACCGCAGTTCTTCCGTTCATCAATTATTGTTCCAAAATCTCGCTCCATCGCCGATGAACGTGAAACTCGAATAGCTCGCCGAAGAGAAATCAACGAGTTGACAATGCGGATGGGGGTCGGTACGGTGGGTGGCCTTGTTGAGGACGCCCCTGCCCAATCTGTATTTGCAGCACCTGAAAACGACGCCAAAGAATCCCCAGATAGATCCTTATGGGAGGGTTGGGGAAACAAAATTGAGGTTTGGTCGAATGTGCGGAAAATCGCGGACCGCGCGATTGGGAGTGTAATGTCCACTCAAAGATCTCTCAGTCATCAGGAAAAGGTGACGCTCTTACCCACGGTCGTTCCATGGTCTGCTGTGCACGCTGCGTGGACATCCTATCATTCTGTGATCGATCCTCGCAAGCATTGGCTGAGGGATGTTATTGGGCATACATCATTGTCTGATGATCTGCCCGAGGGTGCAGACAGCCTAGTCAGTGCTGGTTCTGGCGCAGACAAAGAGGTTGAAAATGTCAAGAATGATCCTGATTTAGATCAGCATGAAACGCGACTCCTACCATGTATCGTGGATTCGCGTAAGCCATCTCCATGTCAGGTTTCTTGTTTCTTAGATTACTTATGGATTTGAACAGTGTCGATCACTACAAGTTTCAGTCAAGTCCATCTTCCCAGCCACACAATTGATGCCGTTCGGACAATCGTTTCATTACCTCTTCTTCATCCACGGGCCTTCCAACAGGGCATTCTTAAGGAGCACAGCATGACAGGCTGCCTCCTTTTCGGACCACCTGGAACAGGAAAAACTTTGGTTGTACGAGCATTGGCCAAGGAAGCCGGTTGTAGGATGCTCTCAATTTCCCCCTCTGATGTCATGGATATGGTAATGATTGCTTTTCACAATCCTTTTCAGTGAAGTGCTCACATCTAATTCTAGTACGTTGGTGAAGGCGAAAAGCTTGTGAGGGCTGTTTTTTCGCTCGCTCGGCGGTTGTCTCCTTGTGTGGTTTTCCTGGATGAGATAGATGCCTTATTTGGTGCCCGCATGTCTGCGCGGGAGAGCGGAGGTGCTCACGCACATAGAGGTGTCATCACCGAATTCATGCAGGAGATGGACGGTTTGAAATCATCCAAGGAGGATAATGTCATTGTGATAGGTGCCACCAATAGGCCGTTCGACTTGGACGATGCCGTTCTTCGTCGACTCCCGCGCCGTTTGCTTGTGGATCTTCCAGGAGAAAAGGAAAGACAAGGTGCGTTAATTCAATTCCTAAATGATCCACGAAAAAACATAGCTCATGTTACTGCGCAGCGATTCTACAAATATTGTTACGCGACGAAAACCTAGATTCAGATGTGAATATTAATTCATTGGCTCAAAAGACGGAAGGGTTTTCGGGTTCAGATCTGAAGCGTGAGTCTTATCTAGTCCATCTCCCTAGTATAATTTAATCTGATTGTGGGTCTCACAGACCTATGTGTATCTGCGGCCTTGGATGCTGTCAAAGAACACATGGACGTTCCTTGGTCATCAAGACATCATGCCCTCGCTTCGTCCCCCACGTCACCTACAGCCGAACATCTGGATGTTGTTGCAAACGCCGATGGATCAGCAGCCCCATCCGACATAACGTCAAAAAATGAGACCTCTGAGGCGTCAGACACGAAAGACGTCGCAGAAAAGGCTCGCATTCTCTCCCTTCACCATTTCTCACAAGCATTGAAGGAAATCACACCTTCATCGTCTGAAACCCTTGGCAGTCTTGCCGATCTACGGAAATGGAACGAAGAATTCGGAGAAGGCAGAAGAGACCGTAAAAAGCACCAAGTCTGGGGTAAAGATCGGTTCGGGTTTGTGAACAATTCATCAGACGTAATACAGGACGGTAGAGTAGCAAATCCATAATTACGTGAGTTATAAGTAATACTTTAGACCTGTTAGAATATAATTTCGAGTACGTAGTGTATCATCCCACGTCCCTACATCTGAGTTGTAAGTATCTGCATCAATGTCTTGCACTTCGGCGTGTTCTTTGGGCTGCTTGAGTTTGAGTTTGCGTTGGCTGCGCCTCATCTTGCTCATCATTCTCGTCGTCTACTTCCATACTATTGTCTTGGGCATTATTCTTCCGTCTGTGAAGACGGCCGCCTTTTGGGGGTGGAGAGTTCGGCGGATGGTCCTGAGTTGCATCCTCCTCCTCACTGTCGTCAGCAACATCGACTCGAGCACGCCTTTTCCTATCATCGCCTTCCCTAGCAGCTTCTTCTCCAACAGGAGTAAGTGGCTTATCCTTGGGCCAGGCCCTGTTGCATGATGGACAAGCAGTACCAGTTTTCGATCGACGGAAAGTGGCGAGGCAATGTGTATGCAATCGAACCTTACAATTCGGGGCGTAACACGCAACACCTCGAGTTAAGATCTGTAGAACCTCATGAGTACGATGAAAATAAAAAGAATACAAATATAGCGTGTACCCCGGTGCAAATAGTGCACTCTATAAGATCGTCTGGATATGTTGATTTGAGATATGGCTGCAACTCCATCAGAGAGCGGCTAGCCAAAGAATAGCGACCAAGTCTAAAGAAAATAGTCCAAAATTCCATTAGTCATTAATCCTTTGCGTTAATCATCGACGAGGGAAGGATAGACGTACCGACTCTTCAGCAACCATCCTTTAGCCACAAAGCTCGCAAGCACCACTTCTGCCTGAGATTTTGTCATGTTGATTTTGGCGGCCTGGAGCTCTCGAAGAGATGCAATCGAAGATACTGAGAAAGCTTCACGAGGAGCGAGCATTATTTGCTCAACCTAATCGTTTGACGAATGTGAGCCAACTAGAGTTGTGAATTCATAGCTTGTGACCTACGATGGCTTTGAAAAACGCGATCTCTAGGGGTACATAATCGGTTGCAAGCTGTGCAATCTCGTCCCCTTTCAAGTTCACCTGTGGGTTATAAAGGAGTAGGTCGAAATTTCTTTGAAGGGTCAAGGCGGAACACCAACCAAAGCACACATCTCTTTGCCAGATGATTCGTCACGTATCGTTCGAAGCTGGAGTTCAAGTTTGTCGATGGATCCGTTGATTCGATCCACGAATGCAATCCATGACCCGTCGTCGTTAGATTGGGGGAGATTGAGCGCGTTATTAGAGGCTACACCACTCGGTGTCACTGGAAAAAGAATGCCGCGAAACGAAGAAAAAGCACGAACCATTGACCGCGCTCACACTCTTCTGCCAAAGGACCCGAGCAAGCGTTGTAGACATAAGGCCACGAGAAAGCACGGCTTGGAGAAAGAGGCGGTCGACATCGTTGGCAGAAACCATAGTCGTTGAAAGGGATATAAAAAATTAAAACCAAAAATGAGGTGTGAGAGTCAGTAGCAAACCGAGAGACGCGACTTGAACGCGACATACTTATTAGCGTGACTTCCATTTACGGGTGAGTGGCATGTTGTCATTGCTATCCTTACAATAGCTACGTTTCGGTGAAATATGATGGAAGACCGACTTCCATTAAAAATAGCAGGGATTAAATCTTGGGAACTCGGAGAGTCTTACTGACCATGGCTGCGGCCCAACAACCGAAAACCAGACTGACATAATGGACTTCACCGCGACCTCCCTCTTGCCCCCAAAGGGTAACAGTGCCCCACGGTACCCCTTTCTGCCCAATAATCCACCCCTCCTTTGCCCAATAAGAAAGAATGCCAACCAGAGCGAGGGAAGATGGAATGGGAAGGCCTTCGAAGTATTTTGCCTTGCCTCCGTCGTTTTTGGGAACTAACGCAACAGTGGCGTTGAACCGTGCGAGGCGAGCAAGACCACAGCATATAAATCCCGTGAGGATTACTGTGTCAAGGTATGTTCTCAACCCGACGACGAATGCTAGCAGAGCTGGAGCGACTCCAAATGATATCTAGCAGCAACGAAAAGTTGGAATTTGAAGTTCAAAAAACGGGGAAATAAGGCAGACCAGATCTGCCAAACTATCCAATTCCTGGCCAAGCATGCTACTGGATTTCCTCCAGCGAGCAACTTTTCCATCGAGAAAGTCGAACATGAGGCCGGCCAATGGGAAGGCCATTGCACTCCAGAGGTAATCGGGGTCATTCGTCAATAGGTATCGAGCGGACGAAAAGATGGAAAAGGATCCGCAGACGCCATTCATAATCGTTACAAGGTCTGCTAGCCGGAAATTTCTGCACACGAGCACCAAAAAAGACTTTGGTTATCACATTCCTTGAACTAACCCGCTTGAAAAACTACTTACCTGACAAGCGAGAAATGGCCATCTGTGTCCTGGTATTGATGGAGTGCGTCGGCCTTACGATCAACCTCGTCGTTAATTTTCGTCGCTGATTTTCGTTGGCTCATTACTTGGCTCATTAGGATGTGCAAGGACTATTGGCCAATCGTCACAGTCAGTCACATCACATTAACCGCTATTAGTAACACGTGTTCAATACATCGTAGATTCGTCAATGACTCGGAATACAAGTATGTAATGACAAACTACTCCACCTCCATCGCGTTCTCCTTGGCCTTCTGCAGCTCCATGCTCTTTGCAGCGTATTGGTTGGGATGAGTGACACTCTCGCCTTCCCCAATACCCTGGCCCCTGCTTACTCCCAACGACCCGTGTGTCAATTCAAACACACGAGTGCACGCCACATGAAAATGATTTGCCTTAACGGTAGCCATTATCTCGGACAAGTCTGCTGACCGAAGACCCAGGTGGGAATATGAGGATAAAAGTGTCGATTGTAAATTTTCTGGCGAATATGTCCGATAGGGACAGCCATGATCAGAAGAAGAACCAGGTGCCAGAAGCTGCAGGCAGCTTTGTACCATTTCAGCAATCGGGAAGGCATATTGATCAAGTATTTCATACCTTTTCGCAGCGTAATTTGCCCGTCTCCCCTCTAGGCCGTAAGAATGGCGAATATTGTATTTATATTCTTTGTTGAACTTGTCATCGGTAATTCGGCTGAACGACTTGCGCCAGAAAGCAATTGCCTCTTCGATTGAGAGACCGAGTACCTGTAGAGAATGTAAGCATAAATTTGCTATGAAGAACTGCAGGATTCACTTTGAGGAATAAACCGTATTGGAGGCGGCCAAAGTGCTTCAGATGGTTATCCCTTTGCAAATTGTCGTGCAATGTTCTCATACACAGTGGGAAATGTGTCTTGGCTAAATTGTCAACCATTTCTGCTCTTATTTCGGCGCCGCCAGTTGCCCCTGATGCGTTGGCCCATTCTGAAGAAATACCCGCCAGGAATCCCTGTGAAAGGTTATTCAGGATTGGTACCAAGCGAGTGTCCTCGTCCAGACGTGGAAGCAACCTTGCTGTCACCTGTAACGGGAAAT
>Ga0307517_10005078_pt1 | contig 19988 bp, 15 predicted proteins | sample 23_EM_MG_FD_194515 | JGI IMG/M metagenome (GOLD analysis project Ga0307517, IMG submission 194515) | Populus trichocarpa ectomycorrhiza microbial communities from riparian zone in the Pacific Northwest, United States - 23_EM | ecosystem: Host-associated > Plants > Roots > Unclassified | place... | reverse complement strand
GCTGAGAAGTATAATACTTTAGAGCCTTTTGTTCCCTTAGTCAGATCATATTCCTTGTCGCGGGTAACACCTACCACGCTGAAACGCTTGATATAACTCACACCACTCTGGCCATCCTTATAGATCATGTTGTAAACCGTGCGCTCGTCGTTCTTTTTGAAAACTGCTACATGCTCAATATCCTTCCCCACAAAAACTTTCTCCTGCACTTTGGTGATAATGCATTTGCCGTCGTTGCGGAAAACGATGATCTCATCAATATCCGAACAATCTCCTACAAACTCATCCTTTTTTAAACTTGTACCAATAAATCCGTCAACCTTGTTCACATATAATTTCACATTAGCCAATGCTACCTGTGCGGCTTCAACCCTGTCAAAAGTGCGCAGCTCTGTTTTACGCTCACGACCTTTACCGTACTTATCTTTCAGTTTCTGGAACCAGGCAATAGCATAATCATTCAAGTGTTTCAGGTGATGTTTTACTTCTTTGATCTCTGCTTCAATGGCCTTCATTTGCTCATCCGCCTTTTTCACATCAAAGCGGGTAATGCTGCTCATCGGTTTATCGATCAGCCTCTTATAATCATCCGGCAGTATCTCGCGGTAAAATTGCGGGAAGAACGGCGTAAAGAGTTTATTCAGTACTTCAACTACACTTTCAAAATTACCTGCACCTTCATAATCCGGGTGCTTGTACATGCCTTCCTGGATGAATATTTTCAGCAACGAACTGAAGAATATTTTCTCCATCAATTCCTTCAGCCTGATCTGCAGCTCCTGTTTCAGTAATTCTTTAGTGTAAAACGTGCTCTCCGTAAGCATATCGTTTACGCTCATAAAACGAGGCTTATCGTTCTGTATCACACAGGTGTTGGGCGATATAGAAACTTCGCAATCTGTAAAGGCATACAGCGCATCAATAGTAACATCAGGGGATATACCTGGGGCCAAATGAATAATTATCTCCACATTAGCCGCCGTATTATCCTCTATCTTCTTGATCTTGATCTTGCCCTTATCATTGGCAGCGATCACACTATCAATCAAACTTCCCGTTGTAGTACCAAACGGTATCTCGGTAATAGCCAGTGTCTTTTTATCACGCTCTAATATTTTGGCACGAACACGCACTTTACCCCCGCGCTGGCCCTCATTATACGCCGAGCAGTCAGCCATACCACCAGTGAAAAAATCGGGGACCAGGTTTGGTTTGATGTCCTGTAACACACCTATGGATGCATCCAGCAATTCAATAAAATTGTGTGGTAATATTTTGGTTGCCAAACCTACTGCAATACCTTCAGCTCCCTGCGCAAGCAGCAGAGGAAACTTTACCGGCAATGTGATCGGCTCCTTATTACGGCCATCATAACTGGCCTGCCATTCGGTGGTATCCGGGTTAAAAACAACCTCATTGGCGAATTTTGATAAACGCGCCTCAATATAACGCGGGGCAGCAGCGGAGTCACCTGTAACCGGATCGCCCCAGTTACCCTGGCAGTCGATCAATAAATTCTTTTGCCCGATCTGCACCATGGCATCACCAATAGAAGCATCACCATGCGGATGGTACTTCATGGTATTACCGATCACGTTTGCGGCTTTGTTAAAGCGGCCGTCATCCATCTCTTTCAGGGAATGCAATATGCGGCGCTGTACGGGTTTTAAACCGTCGTGCAAATGCGGCACGGCACGGTCAAGAATTACATAAGATGCATAATCCAGGAACCAGTTTTCATACAACCCGCCGAGGGAAGTTACATTATGTAATTTATTGTCTTCGTTATTTTCAGGAGTACCGTTTTTACTCAGATCTTCACTCATTCTTAGCTAAAAAATATAGATGGGTAAATATAGAGATAATGTGCAGATGTGGATATGGGCAGATGTGCAGATTTAACCGAAAAATACTAACATCTGCACATCTGAAATCCGCACATTCGCACATCAATCCCCCTTCCTCATTTCCCTTATCATCACATTATACGGCCATTTGCGTAACATTGCGTTCACCGTATTGACGATCCGCTTAGCGCGCGTTTCATTGGTTTTAGCGCCATCGATCCATTTAATAAAATATTCGCGATGCGATTTGGCCAGGCTATTGAAAAATTCGAAAGCTTCCGGCTCAAAATCAAAGCACTCCTGCAGATCATCAGGCGTCTCAATTTTGTAATCAATATCCTCTTCCAGTTTTACATTAAGCATCGCTCCGGCATTCTTGTGTATGCCTTTCCTCACCTCAGCCTTAAGGGCCATTATAAAGTTGCCTTCTCCCATGGGCATCAACGCCATGCCTCTTACTGGTAAAGCATCCAGCATCCCCCTCACCCGGAATGACTTTTTGTTGCCCGGTTTCATTTGCTGCGCTAAATCGGCAGGTATCTCAATATAGCTCCAGCCGGTTTTTTCTCCCTGTTCAGCAAACTGTAAGATCATTGTGGTAAACTCAACCATGATAAGCGCAAATTAGTCAATACCGCAAATATGTCAATGTATTGTAAGGAATGTTAAATGTTTGTTAAAATAGGTTTTTTGTAGCTTTTTGGTGTAACGAACCCATATGTACATCTGTCTTATAGGTATAAATCAATTTTTAACCTCAAATACAAATATTATGAAAACCCTAAAAGCAATGATGATGGGCCTTGCTCTATTATTCATCTGCGGCGCCTCTCAAGCAGCACCAATTAACAACGGCAATGCAACAAAAGATGAAGTAATGACCACTTATTTAAATGCGGTAGTACACGGCAAACTCGATGGAATTGACAATGCTATTGATGATGATGCCCAATTCGACATTCAGCGCGGTGACAATGTAAATACACTAAACAAATCGCAAATTATTAGTTCATTAAAGGCCAATGAAAACATAGACCAGGATTGCCAATGTACCAAAAAAATTATACGTGATGAGGATGATATACAGGTACTTAAAGTGGATATGAAATACTCGGACTTTACCCGTACCGACATGGTTACTGCACAGCGCAGCGGCAGCAAATGGAAAATAACGAAGGTGGAAACCTCATTTAAATAAAGGGTGATTATTGTTTTGTTTTGTAAAAAAGGCCCGTAACCGGGCCTTTTTTGTTGACATAGGATTTAGATTCCAATATGTATTAGAAGCAATAATATCCTTTATCAGGTCCGGATATTATCGATGATATTGGCATTATTGATGCAGGGGTCGCAGCCGGCTGTCCCGGCGTTATCGGCTATGTAAAACAAATCATTCGCCTTGTTTAACTTTCATTACTTTATCGGGAACAAGGCCGTGAGCTTCTTTATGGGTGTTGATGATCGCAGTTGAGTCAGGTGCCTGCGACAAGCATACAACCACTCCGTTACGTTCGTTCACCCAATAATTAACGAAGTTAACACCATATTTCCCCTCAACGGCAAGGTCTTTCTGATGAGCTGCTGCTACGTCCTTTGCGGTAACTTTCCCTGCGCCAAGGTTGTGCACATCCAGGTAAAAATCTTTCGCTGTGTTTGCCGTTCCTTCCTGCCCGCTTTTTACAAGGTAAATCTGGTCGGGCAATAATCCATGTGCTTTAGCATGAGTCTCACGTATAGCCATAGTATCAGGCGCGGACGAAAGACAATATACATTCCCCTGGCTCTCATCAACCCAATACTTAATAAAATGTACACCATGTTTCTTTTCTTCCGCCAGATCTTTAGCATGTGCTTTTGCCACATCGGCAGCGGTAACTTTACCAGGCCCAAGATGATGGACATCCAAATACAGGTTGTTTGTTGAAGTGGATTGAGCATGCAATTGTGATGCGAATCCTGCAAACAGCAATGTTGCTATAAAAAATGAAGTTTTCATAATAAAGTGATTTAAGAGTTGATAAAATAAATTTCTTAAACAAAGGAAGGATGAATACAACTGTTGCATATCAGACTTTCACCCCATATTAGGATCAACCCCGCCTCATTTTATCGCACCCGATACCTAAACAACACATAGGCATTACCTATTTATGATAAATAGTAGCGCATCCTAAACCCATCATTTAAATATTCCTGATACTATCATGAGTTGAGATAATGCGGTATATTTACTATATTGTATTGTGTTGACTAACAGTAGATTTATGCTATTATGAAGACTACCGCCGCCTTAATATAATAGCCGCTTACTTATATACCGGTAAATATGGAATTGATTGAAAGAGCAGGTTTTCTGGCCGCTCTGCATACAAAATTTGAAACCATTAAAATAGCCGAAGGGCATTGCCTTTTATTGAGCGGCGAAGCCGGTATTGGAAAAACCTCGTTAGTCCGCGCTTTTCGCAATGAAATAAAAAATGATTGCAAAATATTGCAGGGCACCTGCGATGCCCTGTTCACCCCGCGCCCGCTCGCACCATTGTATGATATCGCGTGGCAAATGCAAAGCGATGTCATGGACCGGATCAAAGATAAACGGGACAGAACAGCATTATTTACCAGCCTTTTACAGGAGCTAAATGCTCAAAAAGAGCCTGTTGTATTAATATTTGAGGATATACACTGGGCCGATGAAGCTACGCTCGATTTCATAAAATTCCTGGCAAGGCGCATTAACCAGGTTCACTGTCTTTTCATTCTCACCTACAGGGATAATGAAATTCACTCAGGGCACCCTTTAAGGAATGTATTCGGACAGTTATCGCGCGATACTTTTACACGGTTACAACTTAGTGCGCTGTCAAAAGAAGCTGTTGAAATAATGGCTGCCGAAAAAGGCTATAGCGGCGAAAGCGTTTATAGCATCACCGGCGGTAATCCATTTTATGTAACTGAAATTTTAGCCAGCTACAGTTCCGGCGTGCCTGATAATGTAAAGGATTCCATTCTATCGGTTTACAACCGCCAGGATGAAAAAACAAAGGAAGTATGGAAATTATTATCGGCACTACCCACAGGCTTTGAAACAAAATACCTGTTGCAGGTAAATCCGGCTTGTGTGGAAGCTATCGAATTATGTCTCGAGTCGGGTATCTTACTTCATGATCAGGGACAGATATCCTTCAAACACGAATTATATCGCAGAACCATTGAGTCCTCTTTATCCCCACTTTTAAGGGTTGCACTCAATAAAAAAATCCTTGATCAGTTCCTGAAAGACTTTGAACAAAACCAGGAAATTGAACGCATTATTCATCATGCAAAAAATGCGAATGAATATGAATTGGTTGTACATTATGCGCTTATTGCTGCAAAAACTGCCGCCTGTATAGGAGCCCATAACGAGGCAGCCAAGCTCTATTTTTCTGCAATAGAATACTACCAGGGAAATGATAAAAGCAAACTGCACGAGCTTTATGAAGGCTATGCTTATGAGTGCTACCTGATTAATAAACACAAGGATGCCATCATTTACATGAACAGGTCGCTCAAGCTTTGGGAAGGCGAGGATGATAAGGAAAGGGCCAGTGACTGTATGCGGTCATTATCAAGGTTGGGTTGGGTTGATGGCAACCGCAAACAAGCCGAAACTTTCGCCAACCAGGCTATTGAATTATTAAAAGATCAGCCCGACTCGAAGGCCAAAGCAATGGCTTATAGTAATTTATCGCAGTTAACCATGATCTACAATCAATATCCCGAATCGGTATATTGGGGTGAAAAGGCCATTTTAATTGCAAAAAAGCTGGGGGATGAAGAAATTCTTTCTCACGCATTGAACAATGTCGGCACCGTAAAAATGAGGATGGCCCCATCCAAACAGCAAGGACTAGGCCTGTTGCAGCAAAGCCTTGAAATCGCTTTAAGAAACTCATTCCATGAACACGCCGCACGCGCCTATTCAAACCTGGGCTGCAACGGCATTCTGCTTAAAGATTATTCATTTGCGAAAACCACCCTGGAAACTGGCCTCCGGTATTGTGAGGAAAAAGATATGGACTCGTGGGCCAACTATATGTTAGGGCATATGGCCAGGCTAAAACTGGAAACCGGGTGCTGGACAGAGGCCTGTAACATTGCAGAAAATCTGATCAATAACACCAACCAGGGGACGATCTTTAAGGTTGGGGCAATGGCCATTGTGGCAACAATAAAAATGCGGAGGGGTGATGCCGATGTGCTGCCCATTTTGATGGATGCAAAAACAAAGGCCCTGGGCACTATGGAACTGCAAAGGATCATACCGGTTTTGGCTGCCTTACTGGAATATGAATGGATTACCGGAAAAGTGCTTGCTGAAGATAATACCATAGATTTTACCATAACCATGCTTGAGCAGGCCGGTGATATCGATATGGATAATGAGTTTGCTTACTGGCTGATAAAGGCGCGAAAAAATTATAAGCCTTTTCACAAATCGCACAATGATTATAACCTGGCCACTAAATGGGAAAAATCTGGATGTCCGTATGAACAGGCACTTGCTTTATTTGAAGGAGATGAGGCCGATAAAAGAAAAGCTATTTGCATGGTACAAGAGTTGGGCGCTACTGCCGTATATGAAAAATTAAAGATGGAAATGCGCGCATCAGGTATTAAAAGTATCCCAAGGGGTATAAGGGAAACTACAAGGGCCAATGTTGCACGCTTAACAGAGCGCGAAGTGGATGTATTAAAACTCTTAAAGGAAGGAATGCAGAATAAGGAAATAGCTGATCGTCTTTTTATATCAGCAAAAACAGTTGATAATCATATTACGTCCATCCTTTTTAAGCTTGATGTAAACTCCCGGGTTAAGGCGGTTCATGAGGCCATCAACCTGGAAATAATAAAATAGGGTATCTGCCGGTGATAAATAGGGTATACCCCTATGATCTAACCAGATGCATATACATAACTTTGTTGTATTGATCACTTAAAATTCATTCGCATGAAAAAATTTGTAATAGAAAGAATCCTGCCCGGGGCCGGTAACCTTTCACCAGAAGAGCTGCAAGCCATTTCTCAATTGTCCTGTGATGTTGTTCAGCAAATAGGCAAGCCTTACTATTGGATACAATCCTATGTTACTGATGATAAGCTCTATTGCGTTCACATAGCCGAAAGCGAAGAAGTAATACGCGAACACGCAAGGCTGGGGAATTTCCCGATCAACACCGTATCAGAAGTGAAAACAATTATAGACCCATTGACCAGTAACCTGTTAAAATAACAGATTATATATAGCAAAAGAAAGGCCCTTTTTGGGGCCCTCTTCTTTTTGTGTTTTAACGTTCTGCCGGGGTTACGCGCAGCTCCTTCTTCTGATTATTGCGTAAAACGCTCACATACTGAAACTGGCCTATTTTTTCACCTGTCAGTTGTTTGAATAGCTGGTCTGATGTCTCTATCAGTTGATCATTAAACGCATAAATAATATCGCCGCTTAATAACCCTCCTTTATCTGCGGGGCTATTATTTTCTACCTGTGTAATAAACAGAGCCTGCTGGTTTTTAAGATGATGAATGGTTCGCAATTTGGGCACCAGGCCTATCTGCTGTAAACTTGTACCGATGTAGGCGCGTTTTACTTTGCCATATCGTATCAGCTGATTGGCCACTGACTTGGCGGTATTTATACTGATAGCAAAACATAGTCCCTGTGCACCACGAATGGTAGCTGTGTTCACCCCGATCACTTCCCCGTCGGCATTGATAAGTGGTCCTCCCGAATTACCGGGATTGAGGGAAGCATCCGTTTGGATCATGCTGTCCATATTTACACCTGTTTCGTTGCTTAACGTACGTCCCAGTGCGCTGATGACACCCGCCGTAACCGTATGCTGGAAACCAAGCGGGTTACCGATAGCGATTGCCAGTTGGCCGATACTTAAATTATCTGAATCACCCAGTATGGCTGGTGTATAATCCACCGCGTCGATCTTTAAAATGGCCAGGTCGGTATATTGGTCTTCACCAATCAATGTTGCATTGTGTATGCTCCCGTCATACAATATGGTTCGTAAATGTGTTGCTTTTTTTACTACGTGGCTATTGGTAAATAAATAGCCATCGGATGAAAATAAAAACCCGGTGCCTGTACCGGTAACCGTTTCGCGCCCCTCTCTTACAGTATACTGCTCGATCTTTACCACAGAGGTGCGCAATTTTTCAACGGCATTAATAATTATTTGTGAGTATGAATCCATAACAGATCGACCCACAAAAAACAAACCCATTGATTTTTAGGCGCAAAATGTCAGCATCAGACTGCTGAGTTGTCATTCTTAAAAGAAAATTACCCGCTATTTGGCACTTATTTCACATAAGGCGTCAGCACTTTTTGCCAGCGGTCATATCCGTTGTTGTTCAGGTGCAGGTAATCACTTTCAAACAGGGACGAATCGGGCATCATGGTTCCTTTTTTAAAGATCGAAGGATTCATATCGATAAATAAGCTGTTGGGTTTACCCGCGAGGTATTTTCTGATCATTTCGTTCGCCTTATCTACTTCAGGGCGGAATTTTGCCCGTACCGGAGCGTCTTTGGCTGACATGAAATATATCTTAGCATCAGGCAATTCCTTCCTGATCATCACCCACAGCGTTTTAAAATTAGCGTAAACAGAATCAGCAGTTTCACCGGCGGCGATATCATTCTCCCCGGCGTAAATAAATATTTTACGCGGATGATACGGGAACAGGATATAAGGTGTGTAGTATTTTACCAATTGCGAAAGTTCGCATCCCCCCACACCCCTCCTGATGATCGGTTTATCGGGAAAACGTTGTTCAAGATCGGTCCACTTGCGTATAGAGGAACTGCCTATGAATAGTATGCCATTCTGCTTAGGAAAGCTCAAACTATCCTGGTGCTTAAAATCCCTGATCTCGTCATCAAAAGGGAACCCGCTTTGTGCAAATGTTTTGGCAGTAAAGATAAAAGCAACAAATAGCAGGGTTAGTTTCAGTCTCATAGATTATTGGTTTAACCGGTCCTCGAAAAACAAAAATGGTAAAAAACTTTCGATACCGGTAGCTACCCACACAGGTCCCTGCTGGCAATAGAGTAACATTTTTATTGCATTGCCCTGTTTCTTCTCATACTCAGCCAATACCTGCAAGCAGGCACCGCATGAGGTTACGGGTCTTGTCAACTGAAATTCGTCTGTATGGGCAGTTATGGCCATAGTCTCAATAGGATCGTCGGGGTGATTGGCGCCCCAGTGGAAAAGCGCTACCCGCTCCGCACATAATCCCGACGGATAGGCTACATTTTCCTGGTTGCTGGCATACAATATTTTACCGCTCTGCAGCCGCATGGCCACTCCAACCCGGAATTTTGAATATGGTGAATGTGAATTGGCAAGCGCCTTTACAGCCTCCCGGCAAAGTTGCTGATCGTCCGCCTCTAACTCCTCAACAGAGGCATATTCCTTAAAATTTATCTTTATCTCGTGATTGATCATTTATAGCATCCATTTAAAAGGGGGATACAAGATAAAGATTTTCCGGGGAAATCTGAATTATAGATGCCGATTAATTAGTCCACTATTCCTTGAATTGACAAGATAAAATCCGGCAACAATGCCTGCTAACAAAGCTCCTGCGATATATTTCCGGTATGCTTTAGTTTCAACAGGGATCTTAAAACCGCCATTTGTGCTCATCCCATAGTCAACCGTACTAAAAAGGTTGCCACTTGTGGGAGGAAGCGGTTCAGCGACTTTAAAATACCTGCGCATCATAAACCCGGCGAGCCTGGTTGTCAGTTCAGGAAACAAGGCGTGCGATAGTTTAAAGGCCGGGGACACAGTACCTACATACTTATTTGATTTTGGTGACAGCGCCATTTTTACCATCGCCTTACCTACCAGTATGGGATCATAAACGGGGGCTGCGGGTTTTAGCACCTTATTGGTATAGTTGCCCGCATGATGAATGCCGGGGGTATCCAAAAAAGCAGGATACATGTCGCAAATACGTATCTCCGGCCATCCGGCCAATTCTCCCTTTAGCGCCTCAGAAAAGCCTCTCAGTCCAAACTTGCTGGCTGTATAACCCGCAGCGTAGGGCACGGGTAAAAAGCCGCCGATTGAAATATTATTGATGAGTATACCTTTTTGTTGTGCTTTGAAAAAAGGCATAACGGCATGCGCCCCATAAATATACCCCAATAGATTTGTCCTGATCACCTGCTCGTGCACTTCAACCGGGGTATGATCAAATTCACCTGCTGCCAACACCCCTGCATTATTGATCCATATGTCGATCCTTCCCGCCCAGTCATTTGCCGAATTGGCAAGGTTGATTACTGATTTAGGGTCGCTGACATCGGTAGTAATAACTAATACTGTAGCGCCCAGCCCCGTACATTCAGCCGCAACTTCATGTAATGCTTCTTCATTCCGTGCAGCCAGTATAAGTGCAGGCTGATATTGCGCAAACTCTATCGCCGCGGCCCTGCCTGCGCCGCTTGACGCGCCTGTTATGACAATAGCCTTTTTTTTCAACTCATATACATTCATAAAATGATAACTCATTGTATCACTTTATGTTTCTGCGAATTGAAATTAGGGTGAGAAAATATTTTGTTTACCCTGCTAACGGCAACTCATCTTCCACAATAGTCGGGTTAACGCTTTCGTCATCCTTCTCCACCCTCAAATTCCCAACAATATGCTGTTGCCTTGTCGGCGTATTTTTGCCCATGTAATATTCCAGCAAACTCTTAATATTGGCATCTTTCAGGATAACAGGGTCAAGACGGATGTCCTTACCGATAAACAAGCCAAATTCTTCGGGCGATATCTCACCCAAGCCCTTAAAGCGGGTAATCTCTGGTTTAATACCCAGTTTGGCAATTGCGTTGCGGCGTTCCTCATCGCTGTAGCAGTAAATGGTTTCCTTTTTATTACGCACCCTGAACAGTGGTGTTTGCAAAATGGAAACATGGCCAGCCTTCACCAAATCCGGGAAGAACTGCAAAAAGAAGGTCATCATCAGCAGGCGGATGTGCATACCGTCCACATCGGCATCAGTAGCTATTACAATATTGTTATAGCGCAACCCGTCTATGCCATCCTCAATGTTTAAGGCGTGCTGCAGCAGGTTAAACTCTTCATTCTCGTAAACCACCTTTTTGGTCAGTCCGTAGCAGTTTAAAGGCTTTCCCTTCAAACTAAAAACTGCCTGTGTCTGTACATCACGGGATTTTGTGATCGATCCACTGGCCGAGTCACCTTCGGTGATGAATAAAGTGGTATCCTGCTTACGCTCGTGGTTATCATCAAAATGCAGTTTGCAGTCACGCAGTTTACGGTTATGCAGCGATGCTTTTTTGGCGCGCTCGTTGGCCAGTTTTTTGATACCTGCAATATCCTTACGCTCACGTTCAGACTGTAATATCCTTGCCTTTAATGCGTCCGCAGTAGCAGGGTTTTTATGCAGGTAATTATCTAATTCTTTTTTAACAAAGTCGTTAATAAAAGTACGTACCGAAGGTCCGTCAGGTCCTATGTTCTGTGAACCTAACTTGGTTTTGGTTTGTGATTCAAAAACCGGTTCTTGCACCTTAATGGCAATGGCAGCCACGATAGATGCACGTATATCGGATGCATCAAAATCTTTATCATAAAATTCACGGATAGTTTTTACGACCGCCTCGCGAAATGCAGCCTGGTGCGTACCACCCTGCGTAGTATGCTGACCATTCACAAACGAATAATATTCTTCACCATATTGCTGACCGTGGGTCATGGCGATTTCTATATCCTCACCTTTTAGGTGGATGATAGGATATCGCAAGTTTTCGGCATCGGCATTGCGTACCAACAGATCGTACAGCCCGCGTTCAGATAAATACTTTTTCCCGTTAAAGCTGACCGTCAAACCCGAGTTAAGGAACACATAGTTCCAGATCATGTTCTCAACAAACTCCGGTATAAAATGATAATGCCTGAAAATGGTATCATCCGGCGTAAAGTTGATGGCTGTACCATTGCGTTGGGTGGTTTCCTTTTCAGCCTCATCGCGCACCAGTTCACCTTTGGTAAATTCGGCTATCTTGGTTTTGCCATCCCGATACGATTGTACCATAAAGGCGTTAGAAAGAGCGTTCACTGCCTTGGTACCCACACCATTCAATCCCACCGATTTCTGGAATGCTTTGCTATCGTATTTGCCACCGGTATTGATCTTTGATACGCAATCGATCACCTTACCCAATGGGATACCGCGGCCGTAATCGCGAACTGCAACCTTGTGGTCGCTCATACTTACTTCAATGGTCTTTCCTGCCCCCATCACAAACTCATCAATCGAGTTATCCATGATCTCTTTCAGCAATACATAGATGCCGTCATCATAAGCCGAGCCATCGCCCAGTTTACCGATGTACATACCGGGGCGCAGTCGTATATGTTCCTTCCAGTCTAATGACCGTATACTATCTTCACTGTAATCTGTTGGTTCTGCCATTTCCTATTCGTTGTAAAGTTGAAACGTTGTAAGGTTGCAAAGTTATGTTTGCAAGGTTGTAAAAATAGTTGATCAGGCCGGAAAAAACATCCCAACTTTTCAACAACCCTTACAATAAAAATCAGGATTTAAACTTCAGGCATTTGCTTACCTTAAATATGTTTTTGAAAAACTCGGCCCCTTTTTCGTTACCAAAGCAAACTGCCACGATTGTTCCCACATGGTCCTTATGCAGGGTAATGAGCAATGCATATTTATAATGCTTTGTTTCTTCTGTATCAGCAAGGTCCAGAAGGTAAGTTTTACCTTCTGTAGCATTATATCGTGCCAGGTAATCGGGCGGGATAATTGTTGTGAAATAATCTTGTCCTCCTCCCAGTGCACTTGCAAGTGTAAGTCCTGTCTTGTTATATAGTGAATCCGGGTTGTCAGCTGTTTTGGAAGTATCGCTATCCATGCGCGGATAATTTGCCAATATCTTTTTTTGCGATCTCACCCTGAACCATACCTCGAAATCACGGTCCGGCAATTCCAATGCGTAATCAAATGAAAATTCACCATTATTTAGTGCCCGTATTTCCTTAAATCCAGGCGGATAAACATATTCAACATTGGCCTCGGATGCCAGTTGAATAAAACTCTTTAACTGTTTGCTTATGCTTACCGGCTTTGTTTTCTTATTCTTAGCAGCTAATGAGGCATGGCTTACTGATTGTGACATGGCTGTTACCACAAAAAGCATAAGCATAGATGTCAGGACTATTTGCTTAAGTTGCCGTAAGATATCCGCCATATAAATGCGCCGGGATTGGCTAATCAATAAGTGTATACCGGGTTTAATCAAACACAAATTTAAAACATTAATCTATAAAACCAGCATTCGATTAAATGAGCATCATTCTGTATTAAAACCCTTATTACTTTTTCCCTGCACAAACCTGTTAATCATCATCGCTGCTACAGTGTCGCCGGTGGCGTTAAGTAAAGTTGCAACCGGATCAATTAAAGTGCCTATGATAATCGCTGGCGGCAATGCTTCGGGCGGCAGCCCATAAGCTGATATAAAAAGTATTTCGCCCACATACCCTCCGTTTGGTATGCCCCCCTCTACAATACTTACCAGCACTGTCATACCAAGTGCCAGTAAAATTACTTCTGTACTATTAAAGCCTTTGCCAAACATGGCAAATACCGCTGCCATTTTTAAGATAGATGATATGCCCGAACCCTCTTTATGTAATGTGGCCCCGAGTGGTATAGTGATTCCTGTTATCACATCTGATACACCCATCTTTTTTGCGGCATCCAGGTTTGCCGGTATGGTGGCAATACTGCTGCAGGTACCTACTGCTGTGGCTGACGGAATGATATTATTTTTCCAATAGGTTTTAATACCCTTTATTCCACCGGCTATGAAGGCATAGAGGGTAAATACTACAGCATAGTAGAAAATGCTGACACCATAGCCAATACCCATTGTGTGGGCGTAGGTACCGAATAATGACGGCCCGAAATAAGCGACCTGGTAAGCAAAATAAGCCCCCAATCCGATGGGGCCCAATTTCATGATTAGTATAAAAACGTATTGGAATACCTCGCTGCCGCTATTTAAAAATCGTTTGAAATCCTGTCCTTTTTCGCCTGCTTTTAATGTTCCGAATCCAACGATAATTGCAAAAATGATCAGGGCCAGCATGTTTTTCCGGGATAACAGTTCAAAAAAATTGCCCGTACTGAAAAGCTGGGTTATTTGATCGCCGGATATTGATTTGTCCTGGTTTTGAGCTGCCAGGTTAGATACAGTCCCGATATGCTGATGTATTGGAAAAACCCAAACCGCTGCAATAGTTATCAACGCTGCAATAAGCACAGTTACTAAAAATGTCGCAGACATTATACCTATAATACGCCCCAACTTTTGCGTACCCTGCAGATTTGCAATTGCGGCAGAAATAACAAAGAAGACAAGCGGAATGACAGCAACAAAAAGGAGATTTAAAAAAATATCGCCAACAGGTTTTAAAACCTCAGCTGTTTTGCCAAATAGCATCCCTGCAATACTGCCGGCTATGATCCCGGTTAACAGCCAGATCATTCCGCTATAATTTTTGATCCAATTATTATTCTTTAACAACTTTATGAAAATAAATCCGACAGATATGCGGAGGTAATATAAGTGAAATTGGGCAAATATTCAGAACTGCAGTTAAATCCTAAATTACATCTGCAAATCGGGGCTTTTCACTCAGTAGTCGCTAAAAATAACACAAGAGCACATTCAGTTGTCTTTTTATTTTGCATTATAATTAAACATGTTTAACTTAAGCATTAAATACTATTTGCCTTGAAACCTTTTCCTTTCTTTAAGCAACTCGACTCAATGGACTGCGGGCCTGCATGCCTGAGAATGATCGCTAAACATTTTGGCAAAAACTATAGCCTGCAAACCCTGAGATTAAAAAGTGACATCGCCCGGGATGGCGTTTCTATGCTGGGTATAAGTGAAGCCGCCGAACAAATCGGCCTCAGAACCTTAGGCGTAAAAACAACCCTCGAAAATATCTCCCGGGAGGGTGTGTTCCCATTAATAGCACACTGGCATCAAAATCATTTTATAGTAATTTATAACATCAAGGGCGACAAGGTGTACGTAGCAGACCCTGCACGTTCTTTATTAGTATATACCAAAGATGAGTTTTCCAGGTTATGGGTTTCGACCCAGGAAAATGGTGAAGAGCTCGGAATAGCTATGTTATTACAGCCTACGCCAAAATTCTACGAGGCTGACGATGAAAAAAGCAAAGGATTAAGTTTTACCTCGCTCCTCCATTACCTGTTTAAATATAAAAAGCTATTAGTACAGTTAATATTAGGGCTTTTAGTGGGCAGTTTAATTCAATTGATAATCCCTTTTTTAACGCAATCAATTGTTGACACGGGCATTAATAATAAAGATATCGGGTTTATTTACCTTATTCTTTTGGCCCAGGTGATGCTTTTTTTTGGGCAGGTATCCGTTGATTTTATAAGAAGCTGGGTGCTGCTGCATATTAATACCAGGCTTAACATACTGATTTTAACAGACTTCCTGGTCAAGCTAATGAAGTTGCCAATATCCTTTTTTGAGGGAAAAATGATCGGCGACATCGTGCAGCGCATGGACGATCAGCAGCGCATTCAGAATTTTCTGACAGGGCCCACGCTAAGCATTTTATTTTCATTTTTCAATTTCATCATTTTCACCATAGTTATTATTAATTACAACGTCAGGATATTCTTAATTTTTATTATTTGCAGCATAATTTACATCGTATGGGTATTAATGTTCCTCAAATACAGGAGACGGCTCGATTATAAAAGATTTGACTCCCTTTCGCAAAATCAATCGAACATTATCGAGCTTATATATGGTATGCAGGAAATAAAAATGAACAACTGCGAGACATCAAAGCGCTGGCAATGGGAAAGGATACAGGCAAAAATATTTAAAATCAGCGTTAAAGGGTTAGAATTAAATCAATATCAGCAAGGTGGTGCAGTATTCATTAACCAGGCAAAAAACATCCTGATTACATTCTTTTCAGCAATAGCAGTTGTTCATGGCACACTGACATTGGGCGAAATGCTTGCTATACAATATATAATAGGACAATTAAATTCGCCTATTGAGCAATTTATCCAGTTCATTCAAATTGTGCAGGACGCATGGATAAGTATTGAAAGGTTAAACGAGATACATACACTTGAGGACGAAGAGCCTGCAAACATTCCTAAAGTAAACCTGCTACCGCCCGACGGAGACCTCTCCCTAAATTACGTTAGTTTCAAATATCCTGGTTCGGGAGGTGAATTGACGCTTAAGGATATAAATTTAACTGTCCCCCGTGGAAAAATGACGGCCATAGTCGGGATAAGCGGTAGTGGTAAAACTACACTGCTAAAATTACTGATGAAATTTTATAAACCATTTGACGGTGAGATCAGGATTGATCAAACCAATCTTGAGGACATAAGCAATAAAACCTGGAGGGGTACGTGTGGCGCGGTAATGCAGGATAGTTATATCTTCCCGGATTCTATTGCACAAAACATTGCCGTGGCTGACGAGGAGCCGGACATAGAGCGGCTGAACAAGGCCATACATATTGCAAACCTAAACGATTATATCCAGGAGCTCCCCTTAGGTTATAATACAAAAATCGGGGCCAGTGGCTCGGGTTTAAGCCAGGGACAAAAGCAAAGAATACTAATAGCAAGAGCCGTATATAAAGACCCCGAATTCATATTTTTTGATGAAGCCACCAATTCATTAGATGCCAATAATGAAAGAACCATAATGGAAAACCTGGAATTATTTTTTAAGAATAAAACTGTACTGGTAGCCGCACACAGATTAAGTACCGTTAAGCATGCTGACCAGATTATTGTAATGGACAAGGGAAGAATCATTGAGAAAGGATCGCACAAGGAACTGATCAATCTGAAAGGCGCTTACTTTACTTTGATCAAAAATCAATTAGAACTTGATAAATAAAATGGCAATTGAACAAAGTAACAAACGGAACGATTCCTTACTCAGAAGTAAAGAAATTGACGAAGTAATAGGCGAGCCACCTCATTGGCTTATACGGTGGGGCATCTCTATATTTCTTTCAATCTTGCTGTTGGTATTTGGGCTAAGTTATTTTATCAGGTATCCCGAAACCATCAACGTACCATTCAAACTTGTTTCAGCAAACCCATCAGTACCGGTAAGCATTAATGAAAATGCGCTTATAATAAAGCTGAATAAAAAAGACGGCTCTTTTGTTCACAAGAATGATACCTTGTTTTTTTGGAAAGGGGCCAACAATGCAAAGCAAAATGTATTTAAATCTCCTTCCGATGGGAAGATCAGTTTTTTTTCGCCATTATTTGATGGTCAAAGGATAGAAAAAGAACAATTTCTGTTCTTCATCAACCCACCTTCGTCCGATTTCTATGCAGAACTATATGTCAATTCCTCAAGCATTGGGCAAATTAAATCGGGACAGCAGATAAGATTAAAGCTCCAGGAATATCCTGATTTTAAATATGGATTCCTCAACGGATCCGTTGATTATATCAGCAAAACAAAAACACCGAACGGCTATTATGTCCGGGCAACCTTGCCCCAGGATTTAAGGACCACAAAAAATCTTCCTTTAACTTTTACTAATGGGCTTTCGGGCACAGCTGAAATCATAATAAACAAAAAAAGGCTGCTTGATAAATTCATGGCCAACAAAAAATCATTTTAGCCAAGTTTATTTGTCATTATTAATCATTTCCGCTCAATAAAAAATGTTCTTCAAATCTTCTATGTTATAATCTTCAGGTAACATTCTGCCGTTCACATAGTAAGTGGGGGTAAAAGCGATCTTTTCTTTTTTACACCATTCATCCATAGATGCCAGCTTTGGTTGCTGATCTTCAAAATTGAAGTCGACAGGATATTTCCTGGCATAGGAATCATAGTTTTTATCTTTCCCGTTGTACCAGTCGCCAAGTGCATTGAGGATTTTCCCATCGTGATTGTCCCGGTCCCTGATTTCAAGAAAATGTGCTACTGTTAAAGAACGGCGGTCATTTTTATCGGGTGGCGCAGTAAATATGATCTGCACGTGCCAGTTGCCATTAGTTGATTGTAGCAATTCTTCAACATGCGGGAAAGACCTGGCACACGGTCCGCAATATGGATTACAAACTTTTATCAGCGTGTTCTCGGCATTGGGGTTACCAAGAGATATCCCCAATCCCTCCGGATTATTTGCTAAAGCAGATTGCTTTTGCTGGAGGCCGGTAAATACCTCGGGATTATTTCTAAACCTGAGAAAACTATATTGCGTTTCCTTCCCTTCTTTTGATTTGTACAAATGCGGTTTAACGTTGATCCATAGCAAAGCCGGTAAAAAGTACGCCAGTAAAAGTTTGGAGTATTCTACATGGCCCCAGTCGGCAAAAACAGAATTATTTAAATTACCGGAAAATAATATTATTAAAAACTCTCCCAATAATAAACATTGCACAGCAAGGCATAGTGCACACCATTGTTTAACAATTATGGCCTGGTAATAAACCGAAAATATAATATAAGGAAGCGCGATGATATTTAATACAACCAGGGGATGCAGGCCCTGTAAATAATTAGTGCTGATACACAAATAAAAAAAAGCACCTATAAAATAAAAAAAGCCAACCTCGCTCCATGAGAAACCAAAAATCTTCGACCCCTTACTTGTCAATACAGCATTGCAATTGGTTTTTTTATTAATAGAGCATATTTTATTTATCAGGCTGTTATTGTTATCGTATTCATACCAGAGCAACAAGGAGGTGATGATAGTTCCTAAAACTGTAGTCAACCAAAAACTGACATTTAAGGTTAACAGTGAACCTGCAAGCTGATCAAGGGATCCGGCTATTTTAATACTGGCTATAACTAAAAATAAAAAAAAGAGAACCGGCAGCCTGAGTGACGCAAACAGCTCCTGCTTTCTGTCTTTAACATAATCAGATTGCCCGCTTCCGGGTAGCGCTTCTGCAAGCAATACATTACCGCTCCACCGATTAATAAAGTCATCTAACTTAATTCTGATTTCTGAATGCTCATCATTCAGATAGGTTACATGATCATCCTTTATTTCCTTGACCGTCACAAATGAACCGTTATCTTTCATGTAGGCAATAAATGGCGCAGGCAGTTCCAAAAGATTTTCGGGCGATACCATATAAGCATCAGAATCTATTTTCCATTGCTTCAGACTTTCCGATATGGCTAATAAACTGGGGTAATTTGGATTGCCAAATAAGGTCTTTTCAACCCTTGTGACTGTAACTTCAATATCGAGCAAATCAAGCAGATTAATTATTGAGGCGACAAGATTGTTTTTTTGTTTAACAAAAATAAAGTTTCTCATTGGATCAAGATTCAGGTAAAAATGATATGCCTTAAAGTTAATATATTTTATACTTTAAAGTTAAATTTTATTGCAAAATCTATTTTAAACTGAACTTCCAAATCAATTTTATATTCCATATTACTTATTAAAAAAATTTAAAAAGTATTTGCACTTATAAATTTTTTGATTTATGTTTGTTTATCTTAATCAACAGGCGCAATGACTGGCATTAAGAGCCCTTACATCGAATATGTTAACACATAGAATACAGCTTTCTTTTGTTGTTTCACCCTCGCGGTGGAATAATTCGATAGTTAAATTGGTTTGAACGAAAAGTCCTCGCAATTGCGGGGATTTTTTTTGAGTTAATTTTTTGTTTATAGTAAAAAAGCGATCATGAGCAGTTGAAGTTGGGTTTGTAGCTCATGATGGTTTTTTTGATTAAAAATTTACAACCTGAATATATTAAACAATGGCCCGATTAAATTTATTGGAAGAGACCCGGTATGAGAAGCTGCCGGTGAGCGTATTTAAGGATCAGAAAGCAGCCTCGCTGTCGGTAGCAAGGCGGATAGCGGATCTGATCCGCATGAAGCAGGACAAAGGCGAGCAGGTAGTGCTTGGCCTGGCAACGGGTGTTACCCCTTTGGGCGTGTATGCCGAACTGGTGCGCCTGCACCGCGAGGAAGGATTGAGCTTTAAAA
>Ga0307517_10005077_pt1 | contig 19992 bp, 12 predicted proteins | sample 23_EM_MG_FD_194515 | JGI IMG/M metagenome (GOLD analysis project Ga0307517, IMG submission 194515) | Populus trichocarpa ectomycorrhiza microbial communities from riparian zone in the Pacific Northwest, United States - 23_EM | ecosystem: Host-associated > Plants > Roots > Unclassified | place... | reverse complement strand
ATGTGTTCCTTGCTCGAAGCCAATCAGGGCTTTTGCCATTTTCTAGGGACTTTTCGAACTTTTGCCGTGGTTTTTTTTTTATTATTATTATATATGCAATGTGAATGAGAGTTGTTTACGGCAACACTAGTTGAATTTTGTCAGGTTTTATTAAATTTTATTAAATAAGATTCTAAAATATAATTTTTTTAATATATTTTTTTAAATAGAGGTTTTTTAAACCATTTAATAAATGGTTTAGTGATAAAAGCTTGAGATTAAAGGATTTACTCTCCATGTGGTCTCAGATTCGAGCTATATAGTTACTAATATGATGATTATTGAAGATTTACATGATCGTTAATTTCAGAACTCATAAAATTAGTGAATATATAATTAAACTAACCCCAATATATATTTTAATTAAAAATAATAATAATAATAATAATAATAAAAAAAAAAGAAGTGCTAGCTGGTTCAAGAGATTTCAGTATGATGAAGTGAGAGACTCACCAAGGGATGCCAGAGTTGTTGTGGCCTTGATTGCAGCAGTACTGACATTCCAAGCTGGGGTGGACTCTCCTGGAGGGGCCTGGCAAGAAAGACATCATGGAGGAAGAGCAATTAATTATGCATCTCAAAAGCGTGCTTCCTATGTTTTCTTGGTATCAAACACTTTGGCTCTCTCCACTTGTATTCTTGTCGTTACGTCTCTCACTTACAGCTGGTTCCCTTTCCATCTTGAAATATGGGTTGCTACAGCCTCAATGATGATAGCCTATGCATCTGCGGTTTTTGCTGCTATTCCTCATGAATCTGTGCATTTTCGCTATCTTTTGGTTGCAGCTTTCAGTGCCTTTTGTGATGAGGTGTTTGGGTTATTTCTTGAAGAAGTACTGTGTAAGTGAGAATGAGAGTCCAATTGGAAGTGAGGAAGGAGACAAAAGGGATCAAAAGGATGGGCAAGCAGGTCAACAAGTGTAGAGTTTTTATATTTTTGTAGTTTAATCCCACACTAATGTGGGCTTTTTAAGTTTCTAATTCCTGATTTTTCTGGTTATTTCTGTTTGTTTTTATGTTTTAAAAATGTTTTTAAAAATTTTAAAAATTTAAAATTTTTTAATTTTTTATTTGCTTTAAATTAATATTTTTTGGTGTTTTCAAATCATTTTGATGTACTGATATTAAAAATAATTTAAAAAAAATAAAAAAATCATTTTAATGTATTTTCAAGTGAAAAATACTTTAAAAAACAATCATAAACACATTCTAGACAATGTCGGTGCTTCTTTTTCATAACATGAATTTAAGCTAAAATAAAATATAGCACAATTTTTGTGGTATTATTTTAATAGTTAATTTTATAATTAATTACGATTTTTGAATGAAGATTTAGTGGTATAATTTTATAGATGTTCTTATTAAAAAAAAATATATCATATATATATATATATATATAAAGTCGTCTGGAAAGAAACAGGATCTTTTCATAATTTTGTTCAAAATTATGAAAAAGTCAAAAAAAAAAAAAACGAAGGAAACTGGTTTGACAAGAAACCATTTTTTTTTCAAAATAGAGAGATTGAGGAGGCTTAAAAGATCTTGAGTTTCCAAAACGAGTTAAACCATCTCTACGTACTTCATTACAGCTTGAAATGCAGCCCATCATTATACGCTTGAACTAAATTAGTTGGTTGTACGCTTTGGGCTTTGTTTTAGAGTGGTCGCTCTCTAGTCCATTAAGGAGCCCAGAGCCTCCTTTATGGGTCAAACATAAAATTGGAATCAGCCCACAAAATCAAGAGAAGATGCTTGAAATGCTGCATCGCTTTCACAATCATCAACCAGCAGAAAGAACAGTTTCCATTTTCTAGTTTAAGCCGCTTTATGTTCTTGAAATATATATGATCTTGCAGCATTTCAAAGATAGTACATCTAGATGCCAATCAATTTCAGATCATAAAATCAATCTTGAATTGCATCTATGCATATCAATTATGACTTGCATGACTTATTTAGAATTTGATCGGAAATTATTTAAAATTATTTTTTGAAAATAATTATTAAAAAATAATATAAATTATATTTTGAAGTATTGTTTAAAATTTTAGATCGAGATGATTAACACCTTATAAACAAAAATACACTGTACCTTGATTATAATATCTCAAAGAAAACCCAGTAAATAAAAAATTTAATTTGGACAAAAAATCATGCATCTTCCAAACAAATATACACTAAATTTAACCCGTGCAAAATCTCTAAAGAAAACCTTGGTGAATAAAAATGTATGGACAAGAAGTTAAATGATAAGATAAGAAAGATGAACGTGGAATGAAAATGGAAGTGATCTTCCTCCTCCCTCTCTCTATCTTAACAGAGAGGGGAGAGAGTAGGTGTCCATGATTGCACATGTTGTCTGTCCCCTTACAAGAATCAGTACAACTGTCAAATAGAAGAATCTGTCATCACTTCCCAAAATGAACCACAACAAAACAGTACTCTTTTGTCAACTACCCATGGTAGTAACCATTACAGCCAGCTTTACACTGCCCACTAGTGTTTCTTTCTTGAGTTTTGTCCACTCAAACAACTCATTGCCACATCCTGTGCTTTTTAGTGCCCATCCCAAAAGTTCAGAGAATCCTAACATGGACAGAAACAAGAAGTATCAACCCAAACATCCATGATGAAAAGAGAAACAGAGAACCGAGTCAACCCATTACATTTTGTAGGTTAATGGTACAATAGAGAGATAGAATTTGATAGCCAGACTGTAAAGAAGATAGTCCCATCTGTACATACAGAATACACTGAAATTCAAACCCATGAAATAAAACAAAATCAAAAAACCAAGTTGGTTTAGTACAATCCAATATACGAGAAAGGAGACTGGAGGATAGTCACTATCTCTATAACTAACTACATTTTCCAGGGATTATAATTAAACAAGCTATAGCTATAGCTATAGCTTAAACAGCAAGTTGCTGTTGTTGATGGGATGTCTCATCTTCATTGAAGCACAAGTGGACTTTTAGTGATCTCCCCAAGTTCAATGAAGATTCAGCTAAATTCAGAGAAGGTTGTTGCATCATCTCTCTCTGAAGGTAGGAGCAATAAGTGTGGAAGGTGTTTGGAGTCACATTTAAATTGAAGCCTAATCCAAATAGAAAATCCACTTCTAGATAGTTCATCTCAATCGTGCTTATCCCTCCAACTCTTGCATAGTAAGCATTGTTGTAATACCTGAAAATCACAAGACAGGAATCAGGAATCAAAGATGAGTTTTACTATTTGAAGGTAATTGCCATAACAGGAAACCTTGAGAGGCATTTTTCACAGATACAGGTCTTAAATTACCACTTGGATGAACTTGTGATACATCAACATCACATGCATTTAAACTTTAAAGTGGCTAGCTGGGCTAGCTGAAAGTTCAGAATAGGGAGCACATGGCTGGAAAAAAAAAACAAGTGCTACTTTACAGAAATAAACCAAGAACTTCCTAAATCAAAAAAACTTCAAAGAACCAAACTTCTCCTATCTGGGTTTATTGAGTTCCAAACTCAGATCATAGGATCATAAGACAGAGAAATTAAATGACCATGAAGTTGCAGATAATTGAGAAAATTCAAATCAAGAGAAGCAATTTAAAGAAAATAAATCCTCGACAATTAAATCAAAGAACTTCAATTTTCCTTGAGCACTAGAGAATTGCGAATCCAAGGGGTGTGTGTGTGTCGAGTTCCAGAATTTCAAGATTCTAACTTTGTTTAAAACCAGAGCAAGAACCAACAAATTCCCAGAAACCAAATCCAAGAAATTCAAATTTCCATCACTAAAGAAGAATCAAGAACTTACATGTCATCCATGAACTTAGCAGAAACCAAGACACTTGTTATAAGCAACCGATGAACATTGAGAGAATTGATAGGCAAAGAAGGTTGTCTTTGAGCAAACCTATCAAGATACACATACGCAACAACAAAGCAAGAAGGGCTACAATTTGCGTACTTGAAAATTCTCTCCAAGTAACTTTGAATAGAGATAGTTGGCCTAGTTAGTCCATGGAAGACCGAGATTTTCTGTGGCTGAAACTCGCGGTTAAGATCATTAGAATCAGCAACCCTTTGAAGCAAAGAAGAGAGAAATGTGATTGATTTTGGCATCATCTTTGTACTCTCTAGCTCTGCCATTGATAGGCAAATTTTGGTGCTAAATGCTTGGAATTTTTTTCGCAGCTTGCTTGTTTCGGGTTTCACTAAATACTATGCGTCTTCATATAATAAAACCAAACGTGGTGGTTAATGGGTTTGGAAGAAAACACCCTTATGTTTTTTAAACTATGACTTGTATGTCCTTATTCATTAGTGGACTTTGGCCTTTTGTATCCTTTTTAAAGTTCTTGGATTTGAGTTGGGTTAATGATGGTTATTTTAATTTCAAACTTAATTTGATAGAGAGGGAACAAGCTGAAGGTGTTAGATATTGGATTATTTTTTTCTTTTTCATTTTTCATTTATAAATATTTAACAAATTATATGATACATATAGATATTTTGAATTATCGTGATTATTTTTTTAAGATTTAAGATTTATACAATAAATTCAAACCATATTTTGAATCATCAAGTTGGCTAGAAGTTTTATTAGATATAGTCTTAACGATTTCTATTCATTTTTGTAAGTTGATTAGTATATCTCCTTCTTTATTTGTTGAAAGAGGACTAGGGGTTTTATTTTGGTGATCTTTAGTGTGAGAATAGTGATGGGCAAGCCATCCCATCATGTGATTACATGTGGAAAATATTATGCGATCATAAAAATTTAAGGGTCCCGCGTTTCGAGAGATCTTGCATGTGTTTTGATTCTGCAATCTACAAAATAAGGTGACATGACATGGATTTGTTGTATTAGTTCATGGCATTAGCAGATGCTGCTTATATTGCTAGCTTTTGTTTTGTCAATTAAAAACATATAACGCAGATTACAGATCAGAAATCTTGGTCAGGATATTTGTGGGAATTAATGGAATCCTTTGGCTTTTCCTGGCTTGAACATCTCATGTTTTGTACGAAAAGGGTATCAATTGCTAGGTCAGCCAGGTCTTAGAATCTTAAGGCATATAGTTCCGCTGCTAGCTAGCAAAAGGGATACGTACCTTGCTAGCTAGCTAGCTAGTAGCTTAAACTTGTCTACAAGCTTGACAGAAAACGAAATATTTGGATACAGGCTCCAGGTTTGTGGTTGGGTTTGTCTTGGATTCATCGACTTGTTAAGATTTGATGGCTGTGGTTGTAATGATAGATGACAGATCAAATACATGCATGTACATCTTTACAAAAAAATCTACACTTAATTCGGCTATTCATCAGCTTAATTGACCCACATCAATGGAAACGCTAAAATAGAGCTGTCAAATTGATTCCTATGAAGCTGGACAGAGCATAAATTAAATTCTATAAGATTAATCTTTTTTAACTTTAACCAGTTAGTAACCTCGCATTATATCCAGCACTAACACTTGGCATTTACTTGTTTTTCTGAAATTAAGGCCAAATCACTGATAATTTGCTTGATATTACAATAGTTTTTATGATTTCGGTTTGAAAAAAATTCAATGCTAAATATTAGTTAATTAACTAGATATTTTTAAATACAAAACACATGCATACCGCTCCAAAATAAATAAACGGAGGCTAGAGCTAGAGCTAGAGCTATAGGTTTCACCATGTTAGCTGAAAATTACTCTGTTGCATGGTTTTGGAAACTCAAGGGCTGTTTAGGACAAGCTGCAGTACAGATACACCCTCTTCTTTGTCTTTTCCAGAGCATTTTTAAGATAAAGCTAACTTGCAAAATTAGCTTGTGTCTTAATTAACACTTACGTTCTCCTTCCTCAAAAGTTTTCCAGACGTTCGAATTTTTTTTATAACAAAAAAAAAAAGAAAATTAATTCACTTTAACTTGCTTGGATAGTAACTGGATTTTCTTTTCATGAGAAAGATTCCACGTAAAAACACAATTTTTATATGGATTAATTCTTAAGAATGGAGTTTAAAAGATTTTTGTCTCATTTCGCACAAAATTGATTAATTTATAAGCTGTAATTTTCATATCCATACCTTACCAAACTCATTTTGAGATCACAAAATTAAAAATATTGTAGTATGATATATACACATCTAAAATTGAGTTCGGTGGGAATATATATCCTCCGCATCAAACGATGTGCTAGCTAGCTAGAACATGAAATCCAACACTAGATCAAATGTTTGAATTGTCATCAAGGGATTAATTTGGAAAGTAAGCAAATGCCAAATGCCAAGCTGGAAGCATGTTTTGCTTGGAGTGAAACAAGAGCAAAGCATATGTCATCGCAAGACAACTCTCTCGATCTGTATACATCAACATCTCTAAAAAGGGATCTGTTTTGCGTCTTCCTCACCCATGTGCTTTTCCATGTGAGCCAGCCTACTGTACTGCTGCCACCATAATGCGCCACCACAAAAATTGTAATGAAATGCCTTACACTACGAGATTAATAAGACCATCCCCTATCCATTGCATTGCTGTGGGTCTCCAGTCTTCTATACCAGATTGTTGAATATGACCTTTCACGGTACTAATGATAAGCTCTCATGCATCAAGGAATAAGCTTAACCCCCATGATTCTGAGTATAAACCAACGAAATGCTGGCCACATCCTCGTTTCAAAAGTGGTTTGATGAGTAAGTTTGTAGCTGGTAATGTGGCAGCCAGATAAGCAAGGGTGGAACCAATCTGCAAAATCATGGTTCGATGAGTGACCTAATATTCTTGTGCTGATCTTTTTTTCAACATAGATTTAAAAAGAAACTAATAAAATAGCGTTAATTACTCCATGATTATTGTAAAACTTTTCCAAGGACGCAGTGAACCATAGAGAACGACTTGAAGAACAATTGTTGACTCATGGAGCATGTTCTAAACGGTGTGTTGCGTTTTGTTTTTAATTTCAAGTACAGGCACTTGCCACCGACGTCTTATTTTGTCAAGTAGCTAACTAAGATCCAAAAACCTCTAGTGTCGTTAATTTTATATCACAAGCTTCCACGATCATTTTACCCCTTAGGCTTATTTAAATGGATGAGTGTTTTTTTTATATAATTATCTTATAGATAATAAATATGGTATAAATAATATTAAACTCGATTAAAAATCCAATTTAAATGAATAATGAATATCTAAAATGTGACAAGAAAACATGTTTACATGCTAGCTAGCTAGCTAGATCGTGGAGCTTGAGTTTTTATTTTGTCCTCCAAAGAATGGGAGTAGGGCCATGAAATGACAAAGGTACATGCATCGAATATGAAAATGAAAGCCTAACAATTTGCTGATAAATTTTGGTAGCATATATAACTAAGTGGGGTTACACTGTCAGGTTTTAATTGAAGCAAAGAAAACATTATTTTCCTGAAGGTGTTCTTCCTTTTCAAAGTGTTTAAATCTCCATTATTTGCCCAATTTGAACAAACTAGTTTTTAACCACACTCGTTATTGTTTGGATGATGTAAGGGGTAGTTAATTTTCTTACAGTTTTTCTTTTATTAAATGATGTGACATTTGTCTTATGAAAAGGTTTTGAATCATAGAATATGAGTCTTTACATATCATCATTTAGTAATGTAATATAATTATAAAATATATTAATTAATAAATCATCAATCATATGCTTATCACATCATTTAATGAAATTACTCTTAATAAAAAAAATTAAATATATCTGATATTGTTTTTTTTTTATATAGCCTAATGTTTTTCAGTATTTTAAGTGGTTAAAGATGTGTTTTCAATAGAGGAGAAATAAAAGAGGCTTCAATGGTTTATTTATGACTATAATATTAATTAAATATTTATATTTTGTTATTATTTGCTAAAGTTTAATTAGATGGAGAGAAGAAAAACAGGTAAATATCCATGTTTATTAATATTTTTGTATTTTAAAAATATTTTAAAAAAAATTTAAATATTTTTTTTTATGTTTTCATATCTTTTTAATGTTTTAATAATAAAAATAATTTTTAAAAATAAAAAAATATATTATTTTAATACATTTTTAAAAAAACAATTAAAAAAAAACTACCACCACAAATGAAATCAGGATCGGCTTCTACAGGATCTTCTGTTTTGGGCGTGTGTAGTATGCTGGGCTACAATGTATTGAAGTGCTGGGGTGGGCCTGATAGACTGATACCCCAGTTGTGGGATTAGAACTAATGGACTTGGCTTTGGGCCTCCGAGCTCCTGTGTTTCTGAGCTTGATATTCAGCTTACCGCTAAAACACAAAAAAGAAGGAAAAATAAAAAATGTTTCCAGTTGCTTGCAAACTCCATTGGTCATGTATTTAAATGGCGTTTAGAAACGTGGTTAAATTAATTTGTTTATATTTTTAGATATTTTAATATGTTCGTAATAAAAATAATTTTTCAAAAATAAAAAAATATTATTTTTCACTGTCATATTTTCAAACACACTTTATCATAACCAATATGGATATTAAATAATTAGTAAGTGATTTAGGGATTAAATTATGTTCAAGTCAAAAGCATAGGGACTGAAATGAAATTTAGTTCGGGATTATATAGGACGACTTTAGTGCCTGAACTCCACAAATGGCAACAAAAACTTATAATTGCTGAATTGGAGATGGCTTACAGTCGTTAATTACAAGGAGTCAAGGGCATTCATTCCTTTGCTGAGCATATATTTGAGGACAAACATTGTATAAATAAATATTATGCCACGCCAGAACTTTCAAATTTCAAATTCCCGGCCACCATTGGCAGGACTCATAAACTTGGCAGGTGATGACTGCGGCGAAGTAATGCAGCTTGTGAGCGAAAGTTCTGGTAAAATCTGCTCAGCAACACAAGATCTAAAACAAACAACTTCCTCCATATAGAAGCACGCAATGGAGTTGTTACAGACTACCCTGCAAATGGCTGACTAGCATCTCAGCCCCATCATCTTCGTCATCTTCCTCATTGTCAATCTGGTCGCCAGTTCCGTCTTCCTTTGTTGATAGCTCATCACCAGTAACAGGCATGCCTAAGAGTGATGCATATGCTTTATCTTTAAGATGTCCTGACTGCCTCAAAAAACCCTCTAAAGCTTCCTTATTTGCCATGTCAGCTTCTTCCTCGCAAAGCTTAAAGAAGGAAGTTACATTTGCAGGATTTGGCTTCCAACTCTTTGATCCTGGAGTAACAAAAGCTTCCTTCAAGCAAGACAAAGCCTCAGAAGTTCTCCTTTCTGAAATGTGTCCTTGAGCAAGAATTTCCCATGTATTTGAATTCGGCTTTCCTCCATCTTCAAGCATATGGTCAAAAAAACTCTTAGCTTCATCCAAATTTCCCTGATAAACATAAGCAGCTATAAAAAGATTCGCTATTCTTGGATCATAAGATGTCTTAATTGATAGCCATTCCTCAAAAATCTTTTCAGCCCCTTCAATGTCATCCAGCCGAACCAGAGATGAGATAATAGCATGGTAACCCAAATTTGGAATACTGGGAAAAATAGATTTGTAAATATTCCACACACGATAAACCTCTTCTTTGTTACCGACATTACCATAAAGAGAGAGGAGATAGTGATAAGGAATTCGATCCCGACCTGTGATTCTACTCTCAACCCTCCTCAAGCAATCTTCAGCCTTTTCAAACTGTCCCATCTTAATGTACATGGTAGCCATCGTGCTAAAAGTTGTCCAATTGGGATTAATGGATCTATCCGATTTCATTTGCTCATATACCTGTTCCATCTTATCAGCAGATCCTTGTGATCCACAAGATGATAACCAGATATTGTACGAATATATATCAAGCTTGATGTTTTTCTCATTCATTTCTGAAATCATCAAGTCGACTTTATCGTACTCCTTGATGTTCATATAGAGAGTCATAGTCACATTAAATGGAAGTGCATGCGTAACATAACCTTTATCTCTCATCTCATCAAACAAAGTTTCTGCTTTTTCTCTCATTCTGTTTTGCACATAAGCATTCAGCAAAGCTCCGTATACCCTCCTATCTTTGAAAGTGTTGGGGAGACTTAGGAAAAAATCTTCAGCAGTAGAAACCCCACGTACTTTGGCAATAAGGTCTAATTGAATTGCAGCATCACTAGGCGATAATCTAAACCTCTCTTGTCTGTTTTTCATCCAATCATAGACCTACAGGACAAAAAATAGCTTTGAACTTTAGAGCATACACGGTTTAAAGAGTAAAGATCAATACACTCTAGTCTACATTCTCTATGTAAGAAAAAAAAAATGAAAAACCCAATTGATTTGAAGCACAATCTTAAGAATCAATGAAACCCAAATTCCATCTTCCTTGCAAGCAAAATCGTAAAACGGCAACTGGTGAATATGATTCTATCAGCTTAAACAATACCAAACATACCAGATTCAAAAGTTTCAATTAGCAACCTAAAGAACAACGATCATCTGCAAAAACCAAACGCCCATGAACTGTAACAAACTCAAAATATCAACCAAATGCCAACCCTAGTAGCTCTAGCAGATAAACTACTCATTTAACAAGTAAACTCAAAAAAAAAAAAATCAAATACATGTCCAAATTCAAGAAAAGAAACAAAAGAAATCAAATACATATCAAATTCAAACCACTCTAAAAGAACATAACTTGAGAAATTCAATACTCATAATTTCTATACCCACTAACAAAAGCCACAATCTAAAGCTCAAAAAACAAAAACCCAAGATTCAAAAACACATATATAAACACCCAAATGAACCATTTTTATTCATGTTGTTACCTCAAGAGCTTGCTGGTACCTCTTATACTTCCTCAACTCCTTAACAACCCTACAAAGTTCCCATTTTGTGAGCCTTTTGCCTTCATTTTCCCACCGATTCAACACACTACCAGAACCCAATTCAGGATTCTCCATCAATGAAATCCTCCTGTAAATACCATTCCATTTTATCATTGGTCTTCTCTCATAGTCCACTGTTCCATAATTGTGGACTTGTGATATCGAGCATATGATTACTGGGAGTTTCTTGTGGTTTACAGTTTGGTGGAGGGTAGATTTGGGACTTTTCCATGGGACAGAGTGAGAGTAGGAGATGGATGATGAGAGGGAGACCTTATGGTGGTGAAGGGCAGGTTGGAGAAGCATTTTTGCTTCGGGTTTAGGGGACTGAGCGTCGAGTGTTCAGCAGAGAGGTTTTGGTTTCTTGGGATTCTGCTTGGTTGGGTTTTGAAGATAAAGTTGGTGAAATTACCATAAAGACCATGGTTGTGAGCCTTTGTATAATTGAATTTGCCTTCGAAAAAGACAACCTTTTTATTGGAAAATCAGAATTTGAGTTATTAGTATCTCTTAGATATTTGTGTTGGAACATCATGCTTTACTTTCTTTTTCATAATGAATATCACTTTCGTTCAAGAATCCAGCCAAAGAACGTCTGTTAATCATAAGCCATTTGTACAATGACTGGCTCAAAATCATGCGATGGAATCTCAAGTTATTTCTTTTAATATATATATATATGAATACCGAGGATGTTCTAAAAAATCTCAACAAGACTATAAACAAGAATTGCCACTTTGTTCTTGTAATTGCTCCCCTCTCCTAAGTCAAAATAAACAATAAAGGTGTAGCTTGACATTTAACATGAATTGCCATATACCTATAAAATGTTTTTTATATATAAGTATTTGATACTGTAAGTATTTTTGGAAAGAGAGATTATAATAATATTTTAGAAAGAAATGATCTTAAAATATATGGACAGAAAAAAATAAACATTATAAATTCTTTACTTTGATGATTCAGAGATATTTATAATCTCTAAATTTTGTTATTTTACTGAAGTAGAGGGGTTGAATAGTTATTTTCTTCTAATAGCATTAATAATGGATAAATAACTCTTATACAACATTAAATAAAAGACAAATATTCGTTACACAATATTAATGGAGGATAAATAACTCTTACACAATATTAACGGCGATAAAAATATAGTATGCTCTTAGAATACTTTTATACACCTAGGGGTGTAGGAAGATGATTATCTTTAACATTGACATTTAATATTAAAAGTCATAATAATAAATAAACGAAGCTTTATGGCCTAACATGGAGTATATAATGATCACCAGACACATATTCACTTGGGCTTGACACGATGCCAAACCCATAGACAGCGAGTCTAATAATTCACTAGACTTTGGTTTGCTTGAACTCGGCGCGTAGTTGAACCTAAAATTATTGAGTTTAATAGCTCGTCAAACTTACATTTGTTTGGGCTTAGCGTTTAGCTAAATCGAAGGACATTGGATCTAATAACTCGCCAAATTCATATTCGTTTAGGCTCAGCACGTAGCTAAATCTAAAAACATTAGATCTGGCAGCTTAACAAAGCTATACATACTTGGACTCTGTTCTTAACCATGCCCAAAGAGATTCAGCTTGAAAATGAGTAAGATCCATGTCATTTAGATTTGGTATTTTTCTCACCCCTAAATGTGTTATATATAGACATAAACTTCATTCATCTATTATTAAGTTATTCAGGCCTTTTAAATATAATTTTAGGCTAAAATTTATTTTTTCAAAATATATTTATACATCAAATATATTTTCTAGTATTATAATATCAGTGAGAAATGAAAATATGATGTCCGTATTTAATTTAATATAATGAATTAAAAAATATATATTAATCAATAAATTGGAAAAAAAGAAGTTGTGAACCAATAATTGAAAATGTGCCGGAACAAGGCTGGAAAATGGTCTGTATGTCTACCAAATTGTTGGCCATAATGAAGGCTGAAAATGAGGATGTTTGTCCCTCCATTTTCAGCTATAAATAGAGCTGTAATTGTGCAATAGAAGTAGAGCAAGCAGCAGCATAATATTGTAGTGCATTAGAAGCAGCAGCTGCAGCAACAGAGAGATATAGAGAGATGTGAGGTACTTAAAGATGTTTAGAGTTGAGTTGAGGGTGTTCCTTCTCCTACGTTGTTGTAGATTATATTTTACTTTCTACCTAATGGAATTAGTTACTCGTCAACGTAGACTATTGATGAATTGCCGAATCACGTTAAAAAGCTTTTCTTCCATTTCTGGGCATGAATCAACCGATCCTAACAGATAATGGTGTTGATTTTCTACCAGGATGATAGGTGGAAAACTTCTTTGAAGACGAACCCATGAGAAGCCATTTACATAATGTAAACACTTGAATCCATCAACAGCAGATTGTTAACCGTTAAAGATCGAAGGAAAAATAAAGAATAAGCTCATTGATACACAATAATATTAAAAAGCTGTAATTCTCCTATGAACATCACTCTTTCTTCAAAGGACAAAAAAAACGGGGCCTTCTGTCTAGAAATGTAATAAGGTTCTAAAATTGTAACAATTCATCAAAATTCATCGTCTACAAAGTCCATGTGTGTAAATATAAGGCTCTAGCAGTGAAAAGCAGGCCTGAGGTTGGTGTACATCTGAGGCTCAGATCTTTCTTGGTACACAATAAGGGCTCTTAAATAGTTTGAGGGCATTTTCTAACACCAATAACCCATTCAAGCAAAAAAAAAAAAAAACATTCCCCTTCACACAATTCACGTAGCATGTTGTAGCAGAATCCTGCTTCACGAGAAAAAAGCAACATCATTGACAGAAAAGCGCACCTCAAAAGATGAGTAAAATTCTGTAGACCTTCTGAAACTAATGTTATTTGCAAGATCCTCAGAGGACTATGCAATGTAGAAGTTCTGAAACTGTCAGCATCTCTCTTAGTGGTACAAAATTCTCTTCTTTGCTTGGCTTAAAATTGTTTGCCAGTTTTTCATCATAATTAAAGCTTAACTATGAAATCAATCTTTCATGAATCAGTCAGCTCCCTGATACAAAATTCAATTTCTATTAATTTTTCAGCTAACGTGATTAGTACTTGTTAATTTGGTTTTTGTTCATATGCAATTTTGATTTAGACACTTGCCTTTCTAATGTAATTGATAGCTTTGTTTTCTTCTTTTTTTTCCCACTGGTGATACTTTTCGCCAAATGCTTTTGCTTGTATTTTTGTTTGCAATTCAGCCAACGGACTAGAATCTCCAAGGTGGTTTTGAGAGCTTAGAATTGAATTGTGGAGGTGATTCTTTGTACGGTTGTAACTTCATTTAGTTACCTCTATTTTTATTTTTTTTGTCTTCGGTGTCTTGCACTTGTGCCATCAGAATACCTCTGCACTTCATTTCGTAACCTGAAGTCCTTAGAGTTTGCAATGTGCCATCCATGCCATGTCAAGCCAATGATCAACTTGCTAAAATGCTCTCACAAGTCACAACCTAGAAATTCTTAGAATACATTATGATGAGGTAATACCCAATTCTAAATAACTGTTGTTATTAGACGAGTTCTCTTGTGCCATGTTATTGACGTGCCTCCTTTTCGTTTTTGTGAATCTGGTGGCAGAATAATCTCCTTTATTAGTGCTTAATATTGAACTTAAGATTACAAGAGTTGTCGCCATTTTCTTGCATAAAAGAGGAACCTGAGCACAGTTTGTTGCAAAGGGAACAGTTCTGCACGAAATTTTTACACATTTTGACTGGCTTATACCCCAGAATTAGCTGTTGCCCATGAATGGTGCCGAGCATCTCACTACTATTGAGAATCTGATATAGAAATGGTGAGCTTTAGGATCCAATAAAGATGCAAATCAAGCTTCTAACATTCTATGAATAAAAAAATACAACTGAAATGGCCGAATATTGTAAAAAACCAAGTCAGAAATAAAATTTAAGTTGTAGCAGAGTCTAAATTACAGCAGAGTTGTAACACCAACAGAATCAGTTTTCAATACAAATTCTGAGAGATTTAACCGACTGTAATGATCAGATAAAAAAAAAGGAATTAAGTAAGATTAAGGACTCCTAATTAGTAGAAGAATCCTAACCGACCACTCCTCATCTGTGGCCTTTGCATTCCTTCATCCGAAGTCAGAGGTTAACATTTTCAATGTATGAATGTTGCATGTCAAAGAATACTGAGTGATCTTGTGCATTTTGTCCATGGATTTTTCTTTTTAATATTTCTTTGTTTAAATGCAACATGTAATTGCACGCAGCCTTTTGAAGTGGTTGTGCTCTTACAAATCTAAATTTGTGCAGCAACCTAACAGAAAGACACCGGATGATGGCACTTGCTATATTAAGATAAAATTATCTCTCCCCTGCTCGTTTTCAATATTTCTCATGTCTCTCTATCAGCTCTTCTCAGGGTGTTCCGGGTTTGCATCCCCTTGTTACATTCAGTCCTCTTTTGCTGAGTATTGAGCAATTATATGATTTTTAGTGATCCTGGATTGTAACATATATAGGTCGCTCATTACTGTTATCCATGAACCTTATCACCTCTACGAAAGGCAAGCTTTCTGTAAATCCCCATCTGAATTTATGAGTTGAGCTTAAGCTTTGAATACTTCAGAGCCATTTAGTACCCATCTGATTTTACAACAGATGGTGTTTTTTGGCCTTTTGGTTGGAATCAGAATTCATAACTTTGACTGGTGTGCCTGTATTTGAGCGCATGAGCACATTCATTAGCTTAGTCGGCAAGAATCTTTGGATGCCATATGATCCGAGCAATTGATTTTCTGGTTTTCGGGAACCATCTGGACTCTTGTAAGTGGAGAACACCAAAATGGAACCTGAAAAATGACTCCTTTTACATTTGTTCTTTCCCATTGTAGAGGATTCCAGTAAATCAGCTATTGCTTACGGGATCTTCCTTAATCTTCTCCTCTTGGAGATATTGTAGGAGATATAGTTTCCTCTTGTATTTATCTTTCTGGTTTTATCTTCCTGTTTTCAAGTTTACTTCCTCTGTATACATCTATATATATAATGGAATAACTCCATCATAGAGAGGTGTGGTGGTTTTTATAAACATTGTTATGGTATTAACACAAATACCCATTACTTCATAGAACATGGCAACATGCTCCTGTTGTCAATACCATATTAGCAGAGAGGCATTATTAATACTGGTCTGTTATGCTTTATATTAATCAGAACTGCTAAACATTCTCCTATCATAATCAACTTTTAATTCACACAAACACTTAGCTTTTGGTTCTCAACGCTAATAGAAAGAGACGGTACAAATTATTTATGTTGTAAACTACGTAAAAAAAGCAAGTGAAATGCAAATTCAGTATGGTTTTTTCATATAATTAAGGAACGATTAATGTTTTTTTTATTATTATAAAAAAAAACAATTAATGTTTTTTCTGTATCTGCATTTGTTTGAACAACGGTAACATGACATTAAATTGAAATTGCATGGTTATAAAAACAGCACAAGTTCTAGGTCGTGATTTTGAACTCGTCAACCTGTTTGTCAACGAATTAACTGAGTTTATTAAGATTTTTTAATGAAACAACTTTATTTTAGATAAATATTTTTAAAAAAATTCATTGATCGGGTCTCATCCAGATTTTAACATGGTCACTTAGGTTTGACCCATTCAACTTTTTCAGGCAATTCAGAAATAAACTCAGCTCAAACGGGTTCATTAGATTAACCTGCCTGGGCAAATTTAATAACTATGATTCACGGTCAGTCCCCTATATTTTTCCTCTGGGAAATTGGCCCTTCCAGAAACTGATTTGATTCCACAACTTCTGGCAAGGGACAGTAAGGGCCCAGAAAATATGGGCCTAGCATGAAGTAATTTATTTCCCGTTTTCTCTTAGTGGTAAAACACAGGCCCAGTTTTTAATTATTGTAAGAACCCCGCTAAGTAACGGCTATAAATATATATCAAATAGGATTGTCACGTTGCTACCACCCAAAGCTCTTTCCTCTTCTCTTCGACAATCTTTCAATTTCAATTTCAATTTTTTTATTATTTATAAATCCATATAGTCTTTTAATTAGCCAAGCATGCGGCATTGTTGACAGGTAAGATCCTTTCTGGGTTCTTGCCTGTTCTAAATGATTGCACAATCTTTGAAATCGACAGATCAGGTGCTTGCTTACAGGACTTGCAAGTTATTGTAGAATCCATCCCTGTGTTTGTGGATTGTGTCAATCTAGGAGTATGCTTGCTACAGATGATTTTTCTTTCTTTCAAGTATGCTTGCTACAGATGATTTTTCTTTCTTTCATTTATCTAGATGGAGAAAAGAATGCTGTCAGCGCAAAGAGAATTAAAATGAAAGAGCTCTCCAAACCATGCACATCCACTAAGGGGGCCACCTTAGAGGCTCCTGGAGATTAGCAATATTGTAGTGAAGCCAAGAAACCCAATTTATCCCAAGTAAAAAGGAATGGTAATTGCTTATTGTATAGGGTTTGGCAGATATGCTCTGCCCATGTACACAGCGAGGAAAAATGAAATGCAATTCACATCGACATGTTCTTGCTAGCATTCCTGTTATTGGTTCCCATGCATCTTTTTTTTTAATCTTATCATAGGGGTTTTGTGCTCAGAAGAAAGCACATGGCTTTCTGACTCAAAGCGAATCATCTCTGAACATGGAGCTCTGCCATGCGTGGAGACAAGAATGGTTTTGAACTCATCAACCCTTTTGCCAACGAATTAACTGAGTAATAAAGTTTTTTTAATGAAACAACTTTATCGTACACAAATCTTTTTAAAAAAATCATCGTTAGGGTCTCATTCAGGTTTTGACATGGTTACTTAGGTTTGACTCATTCAACTTTTCAAGTAATTCAAAAATAAACTCGACTCAAACCGGGTGATTAGATTAGCCTGCCAGACCGGGCAGATTTAATAACTATGTTCACGGTCAGTCCCCTGTATTTTTTTCCTCTGGGAAATTGGCCCTTCCAGAAACTGATTTGATTCCACAACTTCTGGCAAGGCGAATCATCTCTGAACATGGAGCTCTGCCATGCGTGGAGACAAGAATGGAACTTTCACAAAGGTGATTTCTGACTCGAAGCGAATCATCTCTGAACATGCAAAGTATTAATGCAAGAACAAGAAGTTTCTGGTTATAAACATATGCTAATTCTATGAGGAAATTATGCCCTCTGTTTAGGATACTAAACATGAAGTTTCTGGCTCAACAGGACTATATATCGAAAAGATGAACTCTTGCCTGAATTGTTTTGTCTTCGTCCCTTTCGTTTCTCCTTTTACCTTGTGTTTGTTTTGAAACTATGGCACAACAAGGAAAGGAACTGAATTTAGGGCCCCTGCTTGGCCGACAGCTCTTTCCGTGGGGACCATATAGTAGAGGCTACAAGCGATGACCAACTGCGAGCAAATTAAGGATCTTGACACTGCATGCGTTTTCAGAAAATCTTTTCGGTACAGTGCCTATGTTTTTGTGGCTCTATTTTGCCATTGACTATTGATCAATTTACAGAATCTGTCATCGGACCATCTGTGCCAAAAAAAAAAAGTTTTATACGGTCAATAAATGGCAACCACGGCGAGGATTGCCTTTTCCCGCTGTTAGGCAGAGACATTTTTAAATACTGTTAAGGGATAAAAAAAAATTATTATGCCAAATTTTGACAGATAAATATTTTTGCCACTCTTTACGATGGAATTTTTTATTAAAATTATATTATTTTTAGAGAATATTTTTAAAAAATACATTTAATTTTTTAAATCAACGCATCAAAACGATCTAAAATATATAAAAAAATTAATTTTTATCATAAAAACACTGGTCAACTGCATTTTCAAATAATCCCTTCAAGGTACTCCTATAAAAAAAAATTTAACTCTTATGAAAATAACTATATAACAAATATCTAGATTATTTTCTTCTACAAAACCTATATTGGAAACTTGACTGCGACAATAAGCACCTATATTAAAACCGAATATTTTCCATTTATAACCACTGGACATATATCTCTACTTTTATATAATAAAACAAATTAAATTGCTTCTGTAATTTGTTTTAACTATAACTCTCTGTAGTTTACAACAACTTTTTGTTTTTTTCAATTCACAGATTTATTTATTATCAATTCGATCAAATAAGCACGTGCCTTTTCAAATTCAACCAATTAAATATAATATTTTAAAATTAAAATCTTATCTCAACCAATGAAGTAGATTCGATAAAGGCTTTCTTGATAAATCAACTAAAAAATAAGGGTGCAAATAATGGATTTCATTCTTTGTTTTTTAAAGATTTTTTTTTTCACAGCATAATCAAAGGCAACCTCTTCTGTTATATAATAATTAAATAAAATGAAGTTATTAAAACTCAAATTTGTTTCGCTAAAATATATAGTTTACAATAGTGGTGAGAAAAAAATCAAAAAACTGATTAAACCGAGAAAACTAGAAAAAAAAATAACCGAAAAAACAGAACCGTGGAAAAAAACCGATTAAACCGATTAAAATTTTAAAAAAACCGACCGGTTTGGTTTTGGTTTTATAAGCCTGAAACCGAGAAAACCGGAAAAAAAATAACTGAAAAAACCGAACCGTGAAAAAAAATCGATTAAACTGTTTAAAATTTTGAAAAAACCGACCTGTTCGGTTTTGATTTTATAAGCCTGAAACCGAAAAAACCGAACCGAACTCAAACCAAAAAAAAACCGAGCCAAACCGGAAAAAACTGAGTCAAATTAAAAAACCGAGTCAAACCAAAAAACTGAGCCAAACCGGTTTGAACCGGTTTTGTCCTAAACAATCAAACTGAACCGAAACCGGTCGGTTTGAACCGATTTTGGTTTTTTTAAAAAAAATTAATTTAATTTTTTTTTTAATAAAAACTGAACCGAATCAAAAATAATTATCTTTACTTTACAACAATTCATGGATACACTTATAACTTTAATATCCGATTTAGAGATTGATCAGGAACAATGTCCGAATCATGATTGACTAGAAAACACCCAACAAATTGATCATAGGGCTGGTGCCCATTACATTTATACATTTATTGCTAAGGATCAGTTAGTAGCATTTATGGACCCTTTTC
>Ga0307517_10005076_pt1 | contig 19993 bp, 13 predicted proteins | sample 23_EM_MG_FD_194515 | JGI IMG/M metagenome (GOLD analysis project Ga0307517, IMG submission 194515) | Populus trichocarpa ectomycorrhiza microbial communities from riparian zone in the Pacific Northwest, United States - 23_EM | ecosystem: Host-associated > Plants > Roots > Unclassified | place... | reverse complement strand
CAGCTTTGGTTCCTTCCTCAACCTTAAATATTCTCAATCAGTAACATCCATCCACCTTCACTATGAACCCTTCCTTGCTTTCCTGACATTATTTTAAAACTAAGTTTTACATCACTTTTGTACACACATTGTCGAGACAGGCGACAAGAAAGCGCACAAACTGCGCATCCACAGGCCTAATGCAAGGCAGGTGCAGGTTGAAGGATAGTGGACCTCTGGACGAACACAGGCTGATCAAAGGCTGATGAACACCATGCCCATGAGCCCCAAAAGACATCCTGGCGCATCATCAGGAGCTAATTCGTGGATAAATCACAGGATCCAAAAGCTCCCCATGATTTGCTTTAGAAAAATATAATTAAAGCTAAAAGTATCGATACATTGCTAGAGGTATGACCAGATACTAGCAAACTTTGTACAGCATTGGAAGCCCTCGTTAAGGAATATCTCCAAGGAAACCAAACAAGCATCCTGGATGATATTGCATGGTAATCACTATAGTAGGATTCATGCATTAATGGAAAGGACAAATACCAAACTACTGGTGAATACCCTATATCGGTACGGGATCACATGCGACGAATGTTTTTCACATTCATTAATGCTCACAGAGGTGCAGAGGCAGGGCTTTAATAACAGGAAAACAAGGGGGGAAATGCATTTCACATTATCGAAATTACAGCTGTACCAGAAGGAAAAAAAAAAAGAACAGGAAAAAACTCTACAAAGTAGATAAAAAGTTCAAGTTCTCTCCTATATAATGCTATTGGTTACCCAACTACATCAGGTTGAGGTAAGTTTATAAATAAGCACCATGACCTGATTTCACAAGTGCAAAAAGTCAAGATGCAAGTTCCTCCTGAAGCTCCATATTGCATATTTCATATTCCCTCTCAAATAATAGAAACTCCTGAAAGTCCAGCGATTGAACAATGTTAGCTGAAGCTAATGTGACAAAGACACCCCACCCTCCTACCCCATTTTTCAAACTAATAACAAAAGTAGGGAAAAGGAAAAGGAAAATCTGAATGAAAAATCAAGAAGTTTGGAAAAGAAAAGGCAGTTCAAGTTGAAGAAAGTTTATCCCAAAAGTGACATGATTTGTCAAAACTTTAGTGCTGTGCAACACAGCATGTACTAAAAATGCAAACGTTGTAGCCAATAAAAGCAGTTAAGTCATAAATCTTCACAGATGTCTGTTCATATTACTTGATGATCAAAGTGTGTGCACAAATATTGCAATTGACACCAGTATGCATAGAGAGAAACCCAAATGGGAAATATTGCTGCATTTATGAGCCTCAAGCTCGAGTTTATTTTCTCATCCACTAACAAGCAGACCTAATAATTTACTCACCTGCAATTGTTGCTGACTAAACAATTGAAGAAACCCAGTATCTGGGCAAGCAACGAGTTCCATCAACTCATCGTGGCATTCCGGCAGATTACCCGACTCCATTAGTGAAACAGAAACCTGAGGAGCGGATATCATTAGTGGCAACACAGAAAAATGAGAAATGGCAATACTGTGAGTTTTGATAAAATGAAATTGAGAGCTATCCTACTAAAGGGTAAACAAGACAAACTTAATCATAAATGGATACAACAGCTTCTCTGTTCCAAAGAAGAGATTACCTGCATACATCGAAGAATGATTTCTGGAAGACAGCACCTACGACAAAGGCCCCGCACAATATATGTTGCTGGGCCTTCCAAAGTACCATCTGCACTTGTATACCAAGCATCTAATCTGGATATCTCCATTGTGACCCCAGCTTGGAACCGAGCAAGCTCACCTACATTAGATAAGTTTAAATCCAATTAGCAGTACATAAATGAAACCATAGCTCATACATAAAAACATATGTTATGCCATAATAGTTCCCTTCTGTAATACCATTTCATTTACTTTTGTCATACCAATTAGCACAACAAATAAAAATTTCCGTTACCAACTACTCTTTCACAAATTATTTATACTTTTTGTTTAACCAGTCATTTTGGTATGAACATTCGCACATGTATTATTCAAGTTATCAAAAAAATAATATAACAAATCAATTTTATGGATCTAACTTAAATAATATACACTATTTTTTTAGGCACTTAAGTTTTAACAATTGATTACTAACATAACAAAGGAAAGTATTTCACTTTCATATATAACAGAATGGACATAAAAGTCTAGGATTTCTTGAGAAGACTACCGTAGAAGTAATAGTTCTGAAAGAAATTGTAGCAAAAACGAATTAGTAGTAATAAGCAAAGAATAGAAAACCAAAGGGTGAATGACATGGTTTAAGATTTTTCAAAACAATAGATATCAAACCATAAATCTCGATTGTGCATGCAAAAGGACCCAAATGCCATCAAATCACCATGCAAGGCTAAGAATCTTTTCAAATATAGAATCAAACTTGATTAATTCTATTTCTACAATAAATTATACTAATCCAAGGTCAATTTTTCACTAATTGCAATATCTCAGATTTTACAGCTATTTATTTGAATAAAAAAATCTTTCCTGAAACCATTGAAGATTGACAATATTATATTACTTACCAGTTGCAATCTCAATCATCAATCATGCATTAAATATGACAAAACAGAGACTCTGTTCATATATACTATACTTAACCATGCCTTCAGAGAATAGAAGCAGCAATACAGTTTCAATTAAAGGAAACCTTATACTTTATGCCTGTTTAGGACTTTGGGTTTTAGTTCCATCTCTAAGATTAAGCACATTCAAAAATCTTTAACTTGTAAAACCCTTTAATTCATAGCTAGAGATATACATCAGGTTCTAAAAATTTAACAACAATTACAAAAATAGTGTTATTTATGGTTTAAAAGTAAACAGCACACCCATACAAGAGCCATAGTAATTTATGCTTGCTCCTTAAAAATCCTTTAAAAAAGCAGAAGTATGATCCATAAAAAAACCAACAAACCTATGATATGGCTAAGTTATTAACAATGGAAAATAGGGATAGGAGAGAAGGAGAGAACCAGGAGTACTGTCAACAAAAAGATTTAACTATGCATTCATATTAAAATAAAGGCTAGTATTTTATTCTTCAAAAATTAACAGAGAGAACATTTTGATAAAGTCAGAATCAAGGGTAATCTTGACAAATCAATTGTTTCAACAAAATTTGAGCATTTATATATAGTTATGGATACATTTGTGCATGAGTGCACACATGAACACGCACTTTGGTGCGCATTCACATCATACCTCAACTAAACAAGGAAGAACTGCATGGACACCACTGTATATTCAGTGGAAAATTCAAAAGTCCAAGCATCATTTAATCAATTGATAATTTCTAACCTTTGAAGCCAGCTGCCATGACAGTACCCAGAACACCACCATCACTAACTTGGTGTGATCCAAGTCCATCACCCTCTACTGCCAAACAGCGAAGAACAATCTCGATGCAATAATTGTCCCTAGGTGAAATGGTAACATTCACCTGCAATAACAACTCAGGTCATGAGCAAAGGACAGAAAATTAACTGAAAAAAGGATGACACAAAAAAGTGTGGAGTACATTATTTCCCCCACAATCTGTAAAAGGTAGCCTCTAAGAATAAACAATAGGTATTCAGAAATTAACACGATGCATGCCATAATATCCCCACAATCTGTAAAGGTAGCCTCTAAGAATATACAGTAGGTACTCAGAAATTAACCATCATATGATGCATGCCATTCATTTTATGGACCAGCTCATTCAAAAACCTTAACAGAAGACTTGAACTTTAAAATTGTCTATATGAATATCAGAGGTCACTTTCTTTTTCAACAGAAAAAACAACATACCATTAATTGGCGGCGTAATACAACTTCCTCACACACTGAACTGTAAAGGGCACTCATTAATGCAGTGCAAATGGTAGCGTCTGGATGCATACATTCACCAGATGGCAGACAAAGCATAGCAGTGGCATGCAATTCAAGGAATACAAGCATTGTTGATTCAAATGTCTCATCATCAGGAGAAGCCAACCAAGGATTTCCTTTTCCTGCAGCATTGAATATCAGAATGAGACGGGCAGAATTCCAGTCTTCAATGGAAACTATTTTATTAGAATACATGCTTACCAGTCTTCTGTCAAGTGTGTGTTTGTGGTGCATAAATGAAAAGGCTGGTTGAATTCACTTACTTAATAACAATGACATAGAAGAATTCAATGTCTCTTTGGCTGCTGCTGTGGCTCTTTGTTTATCCTCCACTGAGAGTTCAAGGGGAGGAACCTCACCATTCTCAATCTCAATTTTGAGCCAGTTGCGATAAGTTGCATCAGAGGAGTAGTACTCACTCTAACATTAATGATAATTGATTACAAAACCAACTAAATATCAGAATCTACAAAGAATATGAATGATAAAGAGATATACATGACACATACCCAATCTTGAAACTCTTTCAGATTCTCAGAAACATAATCCTCAAGACTATTTGGTAGTTCTGAAAGCTGCTTCAAAGGCTCAGCAAGTAAACTTAGCAATGCATGTGCACCTATTGGCATTGCTGGCACTCTCCACATAGAAATCAGAGCAAATTCCCTGAACAATATATTGCTACAAAAAGGAACAATAGCTAAAAAACTCAACCCACGAGAGGAGCTACATAACAAGGGAGAAAAGGGGTAATTTTTTGTTTTTAACAATGTTTTTCCATTAGTTAGCAACGATGAAATAGCAATCATTTCAGTCAAGGTTGTTAAAATAGCTTGCTGGCCTAAAATCACTGAAGCGTCTGCAAAATCAAATAGCAAAAATGGATAGTGAAATTGTAAGATCTAGCATACTACCTGAAATAATTTTGAAAATGTAAAGCTATATTTGTTAAAAAGGCATATAGATGTTCTATACAAAATTATTATGAATAGAATTCTAAAGTATGCATGCCTAAGAAACCTTTTAAAATACTGTGTTTCATTATTTGTAACGATTGTAAGTTCCATTCAAACATAACATATGTAAAAAATTTAAAACTATTTTGTATTTTGAAAAATATCCAAAGCAACAATTGATTGGGGGGAGGGGGGGACATTTCACCAATTCTTGTTCAAAAACAATATAAATGGGAAGGCTTGTCGATTGCTTTTTATTTCCTACAACAGAAGAAAAACAAAAGAACTAAAGTAAAGGTACGAGAAAGTCAAAAAAGTCAAAAAGATGGGCACAAGGCGCACTATATGCTTCATGTTCCCATACCTAGCAGCCAGTACAGAAGAAGTCACAAGAAAATATATAGCTCTATTATCTTCTTCTTACATCTTTGCATCTAATCACTGTTTTGTGTGTACCTTCCCATTCCAAATATCGCTTTCATAGTCAAATCTAAATTTGGGTGATATAGGACATCTATGAGTAGAGAATACTGGAAATGGAAAACTTGATTAGTTTAGTAAATAGGACATGAAAAAAGAAACCAGAGCCTGGTTCTTCTATCTCAAACAGTTAGTTTTTTTCTGTCATTGCAACTATATACGAGGTTGAGAAAGGGTTTTATCTTCTATTTTATTCTTTTTTAGTCTACCACAATGATTGAGCTTAGAGCTCCTCTTGATTTGCTGAAGCATAAGTCCATGACACATGCAGTTATGGAATCATTCAAATCACATTGCAAATCATGATTTCAACAATCTCAATGTCTTAAATCTTTTGAGTCAACAACAACTGGGTTTGTTCATATGCGTTGGAATGTTTGGAAGATTTCCATTGCAATACTGAGAATCAATTGTTTATCCAGTTAAAAACATTAAAGATGTAGAATTGCCAAATGTAGTTTAAAAACCTGTGTGTCAATGCCCGCAGAAGAAGTTTCACGCTGACTTCTTTCACATTGGTAATTGTGGAGGGTGGTGTAAAGCAGAGCCATTGGATTGATGTAGCTTTTTCAAGACTCTGCAACCGGTGCTGCTCTGCAACATCTGATGACTTGTCATATTTTCCACCTTTAACTTCCCGAGATCTTAACAGAATCCTGTTGTAAATAGAGACCCCACTTACACTTTAGAACTTTTGGTTTATCTTCCTCACAATTGAAAACATTTTGCTTAACTAACTCATACCTCTCAATAATTTCTTCAAAACTTCCTTTTGAATCATCCTCAGAAGAAAATGGCAAATATTCCATAGCAGAAAGGAAAATTTTATATTTGACATGCACACTACTTGTCAAGAAAAAAGAAAAATAATTAGCATGTCATTGTGCAAATAAATGCAGGTCCTAACCATAACAACAGCTTAGTTCTTCCTGTTCATTTTAAAACCCTTAGAACAGTTAAGGGTTGGCATTGAATTTTTTTTGTACAAGGTTATAACTAAACAAAAGTCCATTGGCAAAGGATTTCTTCCTGAATAGTTAACCATCTCATTATGCATCCCAAATGTCTGCTAATTGCTTTTAACAGCTCCGATCAAATATAACGGAGTTCTTTTGAGTAATAATATTAGAAGGCCATTTTCCTGTTGTTGGGTCCACGTAAGGAGGGACATCAGAATGAAATTTTAGACACCCTTGAACTCTTTTTCATCAAAATGGATGTTATTAAGACTTGAACTTGCATCTTATGGTTGCAAGCCCGATACTTCTACAATTGTACCTAGCATTAGGACCCACTAATAGACACCAAAGGAGAAGGAAGCTTGTAAAGACAACATTAATAACCATTCATTGTTACCTGCTATTTAGCCTCAGCTCCATCATATGCACAAAGAGGTCAATGCAACGGTGACGTGCAAGCTGAGAAGCGTAGATCCCAACCAACTCCTCATGTTGCTTTGAGAACAGAAACATCACATACCTGAAATTTGGAATTTCCAACTATGAGAAATTACCAGAGCAACTTGGGCTTCACAACACGAGAAGCCACACTCTCCATCATACAACACAGATATGAAGGAACTTGTCCAGGAGCCGCTGCACTCTTGGAATGATCCATGCCATGTCAAACACATGTAGGAAATGTACATGTCCTGATACTGTGAGTGAGTTTTGGGACTATTTTGAAAACCAAAATGATGCCCTGAATGCAATCTAAAAACTACTTGACGTGACTTAACCAAAATACTTACATATGAAGAATGAGATCACCAACAGTCATGAGCTTCTCTCTAAAAGAATCCTGCATTTCCTCAGCATGTAAATACCTCAGCACAAGCACTAGGTGAGCACCAAAACGAATCATCTGAGAATCGCCATGTGGCCTGATAGCAACCACAATGCACGGTGGTTAACAAGCTAATAAGTTACAATAACAAATAAGAAATAAACAAAATTGTAAATTTATATGATAGAAAAGAAAAAAAGAAAATATCCAGGAAACACTGTCTTTTTCCCTGAACTGACCAAAAGAGAAGTGCAATGAAAAAGTAATCAAAAACTCAACTTGAAACTCCTTTAAAGGTTTTAATTTATACAAAAAGAACTCAAAAGACATCACCTGAAGATATTTTGATCATCCTCCGAAGGTGCTATCCATGACCAGATCATGTCTAGAAGATGTGGTATATTCCCTAACATTAAATCCATCTGTCAAGCAATGTATGGTCAGGGAGGAGCAGCCAAAAAGTTTCAATTGATATGACAAACAAAAATTAATTCTATTTACAAAAGAATTTCTTTGTTCTAGCACAAAACACAAAGCAAAAATTCAAAAATTGTCAAGGTTGCATTCAAGGAGTAGGAAAACAATTTTTTTTTTTTTTTGAGACTTGAGAAGATTTTTAACAGGCATGAAGATGTAGATTGCAAAATGGAGTACAAGACATCGTCCTCAAGATAAGGAAAAAGGAAGTCAAAGTGATCACTGTTCAATTTATTCTAAAGTAGAAAAAAAAATTGAGATAACAAATGAAAATCCATATGCAAGTAACTAATTGTCTTCAAAAACCTCAATTTGCCGGTGCTGCTCCTTGCATCCTCGACTAACCGCTTCATTAACCAGTTCACTAAATCATGCAGAAAATAGCTAAATCAAATATCAATGCATATTATGCAATAATACATTAACAAATTGAATTAGCGGATTAAAATTACCCTGAGTGGAGTTTCTGAAGAAGTGCTGAAAGGTTCCGTGGTTGCTGGTTCAGAACTTGTTGTGGCCAATTTTCTGGTCCAGCTGCATGAGCAGCACCATCAATTTGTCCAGGACTTCCATCACCAACATCTCCATAGCTTTTAAGCTGCACCGTTCTTCCTGGTTGTGAGCGAGCTAGTTCTAAGTCCACCCGAGCATCAAGCCAAGACTTTGACATTGCCCAGCATGCTGACTGCAGACATATTGAGCATCAGATTTCATGCCATTGCAGTAGGAAGTAGTCAAAAGAAATAAAATAATTTTCTTCCTGTCGATGTGTGCGCCACCTTTTTGTGCAAAGTTAACAAAAATTCTTTCATTTTTTCCCATGATAATAATGTCACCACTTGATGAGCAAGTATGATTTTGAAGTAATATAATAAATAGTTAAGAAGTTTCGTGAGAAGAAAGAAATTCCTTTCACATTTGCATATCAGAGAAATATACCTCCCAGTTTGTACAGATTGGAAGTATCCGCTTCAAGTTGCTGCATTGTGCTGCATATACAGCTACTTCATATTTCCCACCATTTTGCTCAGCAATTTTCTTCAGGATAAAGATGAAGTCAAATCAGATGAACACAATTGATATAGTGCATCCATAACTAAAACATTAGACACCTGATCAACATGCCAGTAACATCTCTACAAGGGCATAAATCACTGGATTAACACAATAGCAACATCTCTTTTGAAAACAAAGTGCAAAAGGTTCATATGAAAAATCTTTAACAAAGAAACTTGGAAAAATTACCTATGAAATGGTGACAAAGGAAGACTGCTATAATATGAACAGAAGAAAGGGCAGTTGAAATAAAGGTATGAAACACACGAGAAACTGAATTCAAGGGCAAAAGGCTAGTTGATCTACTTTGGTCAACCTTACCTCTGACGCACAATAGGAAGCCCATTTCCATAAATGCCATTGGTGACCAATGCCACTTTCTAATTCAATGGCTTGCAGCATTCTGTTCTTCCCATTTTTCACCAGGGCTTCAACAGAAGGAACAAGGTCCAATCCTCCAAATGGACATAAAGTTGCAGCTCTCCATGGCTGCCCAAAATTGAAGCATGTATCAAGAACAGGTATGGGAAACCACAATTTGAAATTTATGTTAACTCAAACCTCTAAGACTTTGATTACCTGTCCAGCTGAGCGGCAAAGGTCTAGTGCGTTTTCCAGTCTTCCAGCCCTCAATAGGGTCCAGATATCCTCCAGAAGAGATTCATCTTGTTTCTGCGTAGCCACGTAGGCATATTATTACAGATTTAAAAGTTATTAGAATGCTACAACTTAGTACTTAGAGCACTCTCACCACAATCCTGTCAAAATCTAAATTAATTTCCACTCCAATTTCCTCTCTTTCATATTCTATTTCAAAATTATTTTCATTAAATGCACAATAATATGAGCAAAATTAACTTATGGAAACACCACAGGTACCATATTAGGAGATAACAACACTAGTTAAAATAAGATTAATATAATTATTAAGTTAAAATTAAAATATTACTTTGTCATCCAGTAACTGATGCGCATGTTCTCGGGTTGGAGCATCAAAATCCAAGTGTTGAACAGTATTTGTATTGGAGGCACCTTTCTGTAGAAACCGTTGTGTCTGGTGCCAAATTCCTGACTTTGGAAGATAGGTACCAACATGAGATCCTTGCACCTGCAATCATTAATAAATACCCTGTCAAACAAAGCCAGTGAACTATCAAAACTTTCAGCAGCAACTCAAACATCATGATGCTTGAATGCTGAACCTGGTTTTCCCAACACGGACAAATTAAGACCAAATTCCAACAAAACACATGCATGATCAGTCGTTGAGAAAAGGGTAAAGTTCGCCACTTTCAATATGTAAATCTCCTCCAGAAGAGTTATCAGTCGCATTTGTTGAATGCATATGTCCATAAGTTAGAAATCAAACCCAAAGCTCCTATTATGTTGCAAAACCAGACTATAGGACAGCAAAGCACGTTCAATAAGAAAAGTCAGGCATGCAAGAGAATCTCTCTTTTCTTGGAAGATAATGAATTCCATCCAATAAAGCACACATAAGAGGTGAAAGACATCATGAATATATCTATCCTATAACAAGTTAGAGAGTTTTTGGGACATTGTATTTCAGCATAGTTAGACAAAAAGCAGATTATGGATGAAATACTTTGTTGAAAGAACCCAAGGAAGTGAAAATAGCATAGGTTTTTCATTGATGAAAATGACTAGCTATTAGATTCTTTGTGTATATAGCGGTGACATATTACCACCTAAATCAGGAAACAGCATGAGCACAAATAAATTTTTCCTTGCAGTTGCATTACATCTATTACATCCAATCCTTGACTTAAAAGTCATATCCTACAATACCATATCCGATCCACAAAGTGAAGACTGACTCCAATATTTTTTTTCTATATTTTACATACACTGGGATGCCTCCACTACTAATTTGATAATACTTGCTCATAACACATGAAGCCCACACCTCAGCACATCAGACTACAAATTCAACAAGACTTGATCCAGTTCCCAGGGGGGCTATCAGTGTATAGGACTCAAACTCAACTGTTTACTCTAATTTACTTAAAGTCATGATTTTCAGCAAATAATAATAAAATGGCTGTAGTTAAATAAGAGATGGTGCTAGCCTGTCACTAATTATTTCACAATCCCAATCCATGAATGATCCCCAATTTATAATTTACTTAAATACCATACCCATTGCATCTAAAACCACCTTCAGATTCAATATCACATGCCAGGATAAGAAACAGGAAGAAAAAAACATACTACATATGCAGGGTTGAAAAAACCTAACGAAACCACCCACCTCCTCTCATCAACTAAAAGAGAAACGGACAAGAATGACTATCTCAACAAGTGTTCTGCAGAACTCCAATGCATTTCTAGGGATGAAATGTTCTATTTAATGAAAATTTGAGGAAACTGATCACCTTGCTTTCCAAATCAAGGGCTTTAGAGGCTAACCCTTCCAGCCATTGAAGGATTCGGAGGCACAACTGTGCTGTATGGTCATTCACGACAAACTGGCAAGCCTCCAAATGTGATGTTGATGGTGACTGTCATAAGCCAATATGTTGAAATGAGAATACACAGTTTAAATCTTTTACAAGAGTTAAAAATAATGGCAGTTTTGGAAACATAGAGATAATTTGTCCTGTTAATGGAAATGAAGATACCACAATCAGCTCTTCAGGGGGCTCCTCTGTAACTGCAAGAAAAATGAAAAATGTTGTTCATAAACTTCAACGCTCAATGGGATGGGATTTGACAGAAACACAGAACCAAGAAAGTTGGAGAAAATAAACCACCTAATACCCAATTGGCATCACCACCAATGCCTTATTGAAAACCTCAAAATTGCTAGTTGACTAACATCAAGAGTACATATCTTGTTACTCCCACATAAGCGGATGAACTTATTGCAATATTATAATATGAATTATCGGAAAGTAACATTTATCTATCCCTTTTGCATCATCAGACAAGCATCAAGGATGATATAATGTCACCACCACTTAAAAGACACTGCAAATGTTTGATAAGAGTAAATTCACACATGAAGATGAATGACAAGTGCACAAAAGAAAAATAAAGGCCATAACCCAAATCATAAATGCACCTAAGCAAACATGCACAAGAACTTTTCACCCCCACCCCCACCCCCAAACAAGTCACTAGCACCCACCCAAAACCCCCCCACCAACACACAATGTAACATACAAGAGCAATATGCAACCTCAAGATTCAAGCCAAAGAACTTTAAGAGACTTGATAAACCATAAAAATTATGGAACACTTGATCATCACAAGCATCAATTTCAAGCAGGGAAGTATTAGAGGATAAGGGTTGATTGCCTTTCCCATAGAGGTACCAAAGGAGAGACCAGGTAGCAGCCTCGTCAAGCAAGAACTGAGCCTTCTGTCTCATCAATTTGTCCTCTACAACCCGATGCCATATATTGGGCCCATACCTGTTGAAATAATAGCACTTAAAACTTCTCTTTTAACTGTAAAGCTCATCATTACAGAAGGAATTCTATTGCAAGTGAATGAATTAAAAGCTGTTAAATTACATCCATCTATCCTACTCATGACAATATAGAGCAACGGATTACATAATAGAAACTCAATATTCTACCCCAGCATCAGACTCACCTAATGGACTCTGAAACATCCCGGCATGATTTTTCAAATCTTAAAATGAGATCACGAATTGGCATCAACCCTGCAGAATCAGACTAAGACATTATAACTAATATACTGTGCATGGCTAACCAGTTAAACAGCTATATACATGTTGCATGATTAATAATAGCCAATTAAGAGAGTCCAGGTTGTGGTGTACATTTATTTCCAAAAAATTTCTATTCATTTGTTTGTACTTGTAATGTATGAAAAAGAAATGATAGCAAACAGAAAGGATATCCAGGTTTTGACAACTGTTTGCTCCCCCTCCACCTTCTCCCCCACCCAAGCCAAAACTCCAGTCCCCAAGCCTCGGAACCAACATCCTATAAGGCCTCATATAACAGCATCTCCCACCCTTCAGCACCCTATCTAAAACATGGCAGGTAAGCTCATGCATGGTGTATAGAAGACAGAAAGTGCTGAAGACCAAACTTGTCAAAATTCTATTCTGATATGAATGGTCCTTGTCAGTCCAGGGTGCTTCCTTCTTCCAACTAAAGAATTCCATCAGTAACTAAACAAACATCACCTAGTTCCTCTTTTTTTTTTCTAGCTGCATCAACCAGTTCTAATCTTTCATTAATTGCTCTTATTTTTTCTAAACTTAGTCACCAGAATATCTCAATGTATTGCCTAGGGTCATAGATATGAAATGCCAAAACATTTCCTTTTACCAATCTCATATTTTCTAAGTTTCAAACCTAAAGGAAAGAAATAACAAAATCACTTCAATGTACCTTGAATAGCAGAATCAAAAAGAGACGCAAATAAACCAAAAGTAGTCTCTCCACTATCCGTCAATGTCTCATCCTCAATCTTGCAAGCTTTAAGTGATTGGCTTCCAAATCGAGCACCTGAATCAATACCAAGATCAGCCTCTGAAAATCCACCACGGCTATCAACAGACGATCTCCTTTTGATTGCAGATTGATTCCTCGCAGGCGTAGTAGCACCTTCAAAATGATAGGTCTCAATGCTGTCAACCTCTTGCTTGATGTTTTCTAGAATAAGTGCAGCATTGGTGGGGCTGTGAATATTATTCCCATCATACAACAGCCTGGACTCACTGAACTTGGAAACGGGACCATCTTGATGGGGTGAAACGCTTGATATCGAGTGCCTTTTCCTGCACATAATTCATGATTCTTGAAGTTCTTACAGAGGTACGCATAAAAAAATAAAAACAAAAAATTGCACCACAAAATCCATCATCATTGGTTTGGTAATATATACTCCCTTTGATCTTTCACGTTTCATAACGAACCAACCAAGCAAACAACCACAATATATTCCGTCATTACAGTTGAAACTAGCCAAAATATCGAAATTGGAGAAGCGCAAAGAAAAGAATACAAAAGAAAGAACCCTAGCTAAACAATTTTAAGTTAAATAAAAAAAAGGGAAGAAGGAAGGCAGTCACCCGTAACGGCGAAACTGTTCTCTTATGGTAAGATCTTCGGGGTCGAAGTAGCTGTTGGACACATCCATTTCAACATCCTCCATTTCCTTTCCTTTCCTTTTAAAGTGGCTAGTGCGCCTCTCAGGAGGATGCTGTACTCTCAGTCAGAGGAGAGAAGAAGCTATACGAGGGAGGTTGAGAGGGAGGTTTTTCCACTTTCAAGCCGAGAGACCAAAAACCCTTTGCACTTTGACGATTACAATGGGCCTCCAGATCAAATATTAGAAACAACGCCAGGCAAGTTAAAAATTTTCTCCCATTCCATTCATTTTCTTTGTAATAGTGTTTTTTTTTCTAAGTTCTTTAATTTTTTTTAACTCTTCAAACTTTTTTTTAAAATTTTGTCTTTATTAAAAATTATATTTGATAATTTATTTTAATTTATTTTAATTTATTTTATATTTAATTATCATGTCATCACAAAAACATCTAATATTAATATTAGGTTAGGTTGATACTTGATTTTACAAAAATAAAATTATTTTTGTTGCTAGTAAAAAATTAAAAATGAAGGGGCTAAAGTTGACAACAAGGAAAATATACATGCTTTTTAAAAAAAATGTCCATTGAGCGACTTTCTAAAGATTTTAACTACTAGATTTTTTTCTATTTCTCTTTTTGGTCCTTTTAGTTTGAACTTTTATGTTTTAATCTAAAATTTTATTTTATTTGTATTCCAGTCTCTAAACTTGAAAAATAAGAGAGTCACCAAAAAATAATAGAGAATAGAGAAATCAATCAATTTGTGAGATTTTATTAACAAAAAAAAGCTAAATTTGATGTCAGTGAGTTTTTCTTTGAGAGATAAATGTTATTGAAGTGTTTTTTAGCTTTTATTTTGCCAAAAAAAATAGATCGGAGTTGAGAAAAAAAAAGTTTTTTGTTTAATTTTGTATTTGTTGATCGATTTATAAGCGTTTTAAGTTGAGAAAATAGTTTATCAAGATTTTAAAGGTGATTTTAGTTGAAATTAGTTTTGTATGTCTAACAAACTACAACATGATTTTCCAAGCACCACTTTGATGGTTAAGATTTGGGTAAACAAACGATGTTTCATCTGCTCTATGTTAGGAAAAACAAAATCATTCTCTGATTTTATGAAAAAGAAAAAAAGTAAACCATGCGCGCAGGGCTGATCTCCTTTTTAATTATAATTCATTTAAATTGATTAATTAATAATTTAATTTTATTATGATTTTATTACATACTATTTAAATTTTACTTTTTTTAGTAAGATTGTAATATTCTTTTTATAACATTAACAATCAATCTTTTCATATAGCTCTTTATAATGCTTTTTTAAAAAAAAAAAAAACTTTTAATTTGTGATTGTCTTAGTGTGTGTGTGTAAAAGGGCTAGAATGACTTCCTCTTGATTTTTTTTTTTCAGTTAATGAGTTTTGACCAAATAGCATTTTGACTAGTTAGATCAATTAAGTTACATCAGATCAACTGCTACTATTAAGAAATTATATTAACAAATTATTTTATTTCAATGAAATTTAACTTATTACTATTATTGTAAAAACATTATTTCCATTTGATTAAAAAAAATTAAAGGGCTCTTGTGACATAAGATCGGATATCTTAATCAACATCTATATCTTAACTGCTCGACTTAATCTTTAGTTAATGTTAACAACTCTTTTTAATATTTTTTGACATATATGATTATCTATTTTTTTTATTAAAAGCACGCATCATATTTTTAATTAATAGTTGAACATTTTCATGGTGATAAAAAAACATGTCCTCATATTCTTTTTCTGCATTTTAAATAAATATACTTGATCTGGCTAACAACGTAGCATAGACCAACTAGCTAGTTTTTTACTAAACATATTTCCTTAATTGTTTTAATATATTGTATTGATGTGCTTGCTTTTCTTGTCTAATATTTATATTGTTGATCTTATAGATGATTTATGTCAATTTATGATTGATTATTGATTTCTTAATCAACATACTATCTATTCCTTATTTTTTTTTCTTTTCAATAAAAAGAAACTACAATTAGAAACTTCATCCTCAGTGAGGATAAATAAAAGTTTTATTAATCAAACAAAATGTGGGGTTCTTAACTTAAATTTTACAGGCTAAGAAGAAAAGTAAAGTGAATACCAAAATTAACAAACTAGAAAAGAATGTAAAAGAAAAGAAAGCTATAAACAAAAGTTGTAAATAAAAAAATAAATTGTGATAAGCAAAAGAAAACAATAAGTAGTAAAAAATTGTGAATAAATTGTGTATACAGGGCTAGCCATTCTTTTAAGTTATTAGATGACCCATTTATATTATTCTAAAGATAAAGATAGAATTTCAAATAAACATAAAATTCTAATCATATACAAATTGTTCAAAGAAAATAAGAACTATACAATCTTAATCCTTACTTTTATTGTTTTCATAATGTTTAAACATGAACAAACCTTAACATAACAATATCGAACATGTTACTTATAAAATATATTTAACTTACATTGTAATCTATTTAAATTATAAAATTATACATAAAATCTATAATTTGAGTTATTTTATTACTGGAAATAATTCATTTTGTATTATAAACTTAACTTACAGCATCTCACACGCCACCTAAAAAACACGAAGACAATCCATACATAATCCATACATTAGCACATGTATTGCATACGTCAATCAAGTTTTTTATAATAATATCTATATTAAATAAATCACCGAAAAGGCCCTCAACAAACCTAATTACTACAGAAAGACTAATATAAATAGATGTAAAGGCCTTTGGATTTAATTATAAAAATTTTGCTTTTAAGGTCAAATAAGTCATTTTACTGTTTAAAAATAAAATAAAAAGACGATAAAGCTTCTAGAGCCATGTTTAGAAAATTTTGCTTTTTATGGCAATTAAGTAGCTTTACCATGCTAAAAATCATGAAAAGACCTTCTTGCCCCTGTTCGATTCTTAAATGACTAGTTGACAAAAGATCATTTTACCCTCATGCAAGGCTTAATGAATGTGGATTAAAGGGAAAAATCACAATTTCACTATTGTAATTCATAGTATATTGTCTCATAGGCCATAGTGCATACACAAAGCAATTATAGTTGTTTTTTAATTGACCATTAAGTATTCAACCATAATAAAAAAATAAAGTACTAAAATAAAAGGAAAAGAGAATGACATCATAATGTATTATGCATTCCTCCATAAGTTTGAGTATTATTTTATTATTTAATGGCTTTTTTAAATGAGTCATCATCTGTCATATCCCACATCGGCGGATGAGGGATTGGTAGTTGACCTTATTAAGAGTGTTGGTTGTAACTTGTCATACGCGTTTTGGGGTGTCAGGCTCAAATTTGGGCTCACGTTACCAGGAACAAACTCGTGAGGGCGGTAAGGCCCAAAGCGGATAATATATGGCAAGTTGGGCCGGACTGTTACTTTTGGTATCAGAGCCAACCTCACTAGTTGTCCGGTTGTGTCGACGGGGTTGTCGAGCTCCTTAAGTGGATTGGATTGTCATATCCCACATCGGCGGGTGAGGGATTGGTAGCTGACCTTATTAAGAGTGTTGATTGCAATTTGTCATACGCGTTTTAGGGCGTCAGATTCAAATTTGGGCTCGCGTCACCATGAACAAACCCGTGATGGCGGTAAGGCCCAAAGCGAACAATATATAGCAAGTTGGGCCGGGCTGTTACTTCATCTTTAGAAATAATTTTTTCAGAAGCTTAAGATTAAAATCCTTGTACGATCTTTCTATGAGCTCAAGATCAAATCTTCATGATCCTTTCAAATCTAAAAACAAGAATTATCAAAAGTTCACAATTAAAAAACTTTAAATGGTTAGAGTGTCACTCACATTTTAACAATAATTTTTCCTATAAAAATTAAAGTATAAATTCACATACTAAATAGTAGATGTTAAAATAAAAGGTTATTATTTGAATGGTATAAGGATGATGCAATGAAAATGGTAACAAAAGAATAATAAAAGATAATGATTGAAGTTTTAGCTTGTTAAAAAAAGTGTATGATTGCATCAATCTTTAAGACAAATCTTTTTATAAGCTTTTTTTTAAGGCATTCTTGAATTTTGACATCCATGTTGATAAGGCGTACTAGATAGCTATACCAAATGATGATGTTATAAAGCTCTAAATGGTAGCTAAATTGAAGGATAAGGGAGTGTTTTCTGTTTAGTCTATCATAAACATCAAAAGTTGATGGAACCAATTTTTAAATTAAAAAAAAAGAGTGTGAAGATGAGTGAAACCAACTTTTACAAATCATAAAAGGATAAAGAACACTAAGAATAAAGGAATCACTCTCTCAATTTGGTTGGGCTAATGGTATACCAAATTTCTCTTACAATTTTAGGAGGAAAAAAGGCTTTTCAAGTTAATTTTAGAATGAACCAACTGATTTAATTAAGATTCAAGTGTTTTTGGATATTAAAATGACCTTTTAAATCATTTCTCATATTAAAAAAATATCCTTAAAACACATGTATAAACTAGAAACTTCTATATGCAAAAATCAAAAATTGTTTTAAAATATTAGAGTAAAAAGGTCCAAAAGCCTTTTAAAAGATGTGGACAAGACAAAAGCAGCGGTTCAGTAGTAATAGGTAATAACAAAAACAACATTATAGGAAATCAAATGTAATTATTAGTTGTTTTATTCAATATGAGTAAAAAAGATTTTATTTTTATTTTTTAGGTTAAGAAAATCTCTTAGACGGGGCATAAATATTGGTATAAAAGAGGTTGTATAAAAAAAGCCAAGAGGCAAGGTCTAAATGGTTGGGCCAACGTTCCAAGCCCAATACAAAGAATCCCAGATGCACACAAACATGATCTTCGTGCTTTTAATTTTGTTTATAAGGTGAACAATATGTCATCCGCTCTATTTATATATATAAAAAATACATACAACGTCATCTACCAGTAAACATTATGGTTACCGAAGATGTATAGAAAGTCAGGGTCTAAGTTTTTGGACCTCAAAAACCAATTTACAATCATTTTCACTTGAAAGCACCCATGAAACACCTTAAACACATAAATAAACCCATTTTGATATCTAAACACCCTTAAATCAATAAAAAAAAATTGATGTTAGCAAAGCTAATAAGACAACAACAACACAAGAAACATAAAAAGATTTGATGAACAAAAATAGTTGTAGATATAAACTCTAAATTCACGGTTTTATTCTATAAAAAAATGAGTATAGGGTGGCTCTCTTCTCAAGAGGTTTATAAGATATTTAAATATGCCATAAAATCCTACATCTACTAAAAAACAACTAAAAGTTTGAAAGCATAAAGGAAATTAAAATAAGATCTGAATTAAAACAATAAATCCGAAGAAAAAACTAGGAAGAACAATAAAATTGGCCCAAACATCAATTTATGGGCCTAATTCTGAGAGATCTAATGGTCCAATAAGCGATGAAATGACTTCCAATGAGAAAACTAAATGTAAAATCATCTAGAAAAAAACTCGAGTTTGATCTTATAGTCGAATCTCCTGTTATTATTGTTTTAAGGTGCTAACCTAATTTAACGCGATCAGACATTCTCTTGGACTTAGGGTGCGTTTGTTTCCCGAAAAGTGGTTTCCGGGAAACCACTTTTCAAACTTTCTTGTGTTTGTTTGTCATTAGAAAAGTTGGTCAACGAAAAACACTTTCCGGTCAACATAAAACACTTTCCTGTCAAAGGAAAATTTGGCTTGATTTCCATGAAAGTGTTTTCCTTTTATTTTGGGCGGAAAACACTTTCCAGAAGTTGTGAAAAATTTTGAAATATCATATTATTTTCTGATTATGTCAAATTTGGTCCTTAAACTTTTGATTGCTTTATATTTTGTTTGAATTTTTTTTTCAATTTCATCTCTTAAAATTTGATTTAATTTGATTTTTATATTAACTTTGGTTCTTATTTTTATGATTGTTATTTACCTTTTCTCTTATCATTTTTTTAATTGTAATTTTTTATCTATCAAATTTGATTCTCATTCTTTTGATTGTTACTTATTTTATTTAAAATAATTTATGAAATTATAATTATTATTATTTTAATTTCATCATCTTTTAATTTTTTTATCTGTTAGATTTGATCTCTATTATTTTGATTATTATTTATTTTATTTGAGATAATTTATGAAATTAGATTTTTTTTCAATTCCATTCTCATTCAACTTTTTAATTTGTAAAATTTTTTCTTT
>Ga0307517_10005075_pt1 | contig 19994 bp, 12 predicted proteins | sample 23_EM_MG_FD_194515 | JGI IMG/M metagenome (GOLD analysis project Ga0307517, IMG submission 194515) | Populus trichocarpa ectomycorrhiza microbial communities from riparian zone in the Pacific Northwest, United States - 23_EM | ecosystem: Host-associated > Plants > Roots > Unclassified | place... | reverse complement strand
ACGAGCAGTTTAACACCTTCTTTGCTATCTTCTTTTCAGCAAAGAGGCTGCCTGAATTACTACTCGATACAGAACCAAATAAAAAAAAAAAAAAAGAATCAAGGATGTATCAGCCTTTCTACAGAAATCCGCCAGAAAAGGAAGAAGGCGAAAAAGGGTGAGAAAGGGCTGTTTGATATAGGTAGCTGCATTCATCCCTATGGCACTTTTTATCAGCCAAAGAGCCAAACTTCAGCCCCATCAATTCCTTTGATAATCGGATTGTATAAAAAAACAACAAGAATTAGGAAAACCCATCAAATACCCATCAATTATTTTGATGGGTTGATCGAAATAAGATGGCAAACAAACCCGGATCAGAAGAGAGTTGAGAACTTGAAACTAAGGAAGGAGCCTTGTGCGGCTTGGCAAAAACCCTACCTTTGCCATGATGCTTGCTGACTGTGAGGGTTATACTTGTATATATAGGTCAATTTATGAAAACCCTTTTGAATATTATTCAAAATCACGAATTTCTCCTCTTTATTTTTCTTTATTTCCAATTTAAGCCTTTGTTTTCCTTTAATTTATTTTCTGAAGCAGCTCAATGATGGGTGACAAATCACAGAGCCTGGTTTTTGGTAAAGCCCACTATGACCCATACCACCATTTATTTATTTGGATGGTAAAATGACAATTTCCAGGGAGATTAGGGCAAGCAATTTACTGTATGCTAGGGGAATCAGGATGAAGACTGAGGAGGGGGAGGGGGAGGGGGTGAAGAATCACAAATTTAAGAGGAAGGCAGCACCTTTCACTAGTTTGGATTAAAGAAAGTTCAACAGATTTTCATTGTTTGGTTAGAGAAAGGAAGGGGCGTATTTATTAAGATTCCTTGCAAACACTCGACGAGGCAGAGACAAATATTATCAACCCAGTCACAAGATTCCTTTTGAAAAAAAACTGAGATGTAATTTTGACACAGATAATACAAAAATAAAATAAAAATCCAACTCATATTTTAAATAAAAATCGATCAAATCATAAATTAACTAACTTACATTCAACTGAATCAACTCCAAATTTATTTCAGCATGATATCAAAAAATCATCTCAACCCAAAAGCTTAAATTTTTATGTGAGATTCCAGGATATGATTTATATTATTCTCTAACACACTCCCTCAAGTGAAAGTCCTTTGGGCTTGAAACTTGCACAGGCCCACATTACCTTGTGTTTAATTTTTTTATCAAATAAATAAGGATAGTGAGATTCGAACTTGAAACCACTTGGTCATCAAGACTCTGATACCATATCAAAGAACTATCTCAACCCAAAAGCTTAAGCTAGTTTACAGGATATGATTTAAAACAGGAGCAAATTTAATCAAAACTCCATCATCAGCATCGAAAAAGAGTGCGCAGGGATTTATAGCTATAGCACGTTCGCTTTTTCAAAATGTGGTAGCAAGGTATTCCCACCATTGCGATTCTTCAAGGGATTCACCCAAGTTGTTGCAAAAAGAAAAATCCATCTACTATAACGTGGGTTTCACGATTACATTCTCTCTATGTTCTAAACAATAACGTGAAAGAAAGAAAAAATACCACAATTGAATGAAATATTAGACTACAAATCGATGAACATGTGCTTAGTCCAGGATACAATTGATCGAGAAGACTGCAATTTTCTGCTAACCATGGGAAGACAAAAATGTCAAGGGATCTTCTCTCTTGACTCTTCATGGCTCCAAATTTCTCAATCTATCGTTTTTGTATAAGTACAAGTACAAGTACAAGTAAAATGCTTGACGAGCAAGGAACTTTGCAAATCCGAGAGTAGTTGCCGGCGGCACTCATCACGAACTTCTACAACAAGTAAACCTCAATTCACCTGGCTTCTGTTCGGAAGGCAAATGAAGGAAAATGAGGGTGGGAACAAATAAAAAAATTTGTACAGCACAAAACGAAGACTGCTTCATTAATGAAGGAAACAGGTTCTTGCAAGTTCAATGATATTTTCAAGGACAATGAGAAACCTAGTCTTTTTATTATATGGCAAATAATATTTATTACGAGCACAGGCTATCAAGTAGAAAGTAAAGGTGAAAAGCATCAACAACAACAAAATTGACAAAATGACCTGTGGCCATAACACAAAGCTGAAACAAGAAAAAATGCCTAGAGAAAAAACAGTAGGAGGGCTTTAGCTACTGAAATACTGAACCAAAACAATGAGTGCCTAAAAGAAACTTACTTAAGATTATAGAACCATCAAGTGCCATCATCTAGATCATCCATCTCATCAAGGATAACATACTTCGTTGCAACATTTGTTGGGGATGACCCAGCCGAGTCATTTTCACTTGTTTGGCCCTTCTGTAGCTTTTGGTACCTGCACAGGGTGGCAAAATTAACACCATATAATCACGAGCATTATGAAATTCAATTTGAAATGTGAACATAAACTACTAAGTGGTGGATTAGGTAGGGTATAATCTATGATTTGGACTGGAAGTGAAATTTAGGATTTATGAAGATGCAGGTTTGCTTCTTCCATTCTTTGCTTTAATGTTGTACAACTTGTCATGGAACTCAACTGTAAGTATCAATGAACTGTAGAGGCACTAAATGGTTTCAATTCTGTCCTACCAGCCCCATTTCATAAAGGGATACGATATTAAGAAGCTTTAGATTGACCAAATTCAGGTACAAGCAACCAAAAATCTCAACAAAAAATTGACATAAATAAATGACTGTTTAGTGAACATCAATAGAGAGGGTACATCATACGAGACATTCTACCTGGATTATGCTGCTATTACTAGGACAATAGAGAAAAAGAAGACAAGAGAGCAAGTTATAGGCCAATTATCTGCAATTTTTCTTGGTTCTTCTAAGACAGAATCGCCACTGCTTGATAGGTGTTTGTTTAGAGAGTAAAAGCAGTTAAATGTTAAGGGGAATACAGTTAGTTTTGGTTGGTAGACATGCTGGAAAAAGGAAAAGTTAAGGAGGGGTGACATTCAGCCCCTGACTGAGGTTTAAGCATTAAACTTGATGAGAGGGAGGTTACAAATTTTTCATGGGCTCAAGGCTTTCTTTTTTCTGCCTTCTGTCACTATCTCAAACTGATAGACCATCCCTATTTTACTTGCTTGCTGATGTTGGTCCTGCTAATAAACATTATTGTAGTTTTTATAAAAGTTCAATTCAACATTTTACTTGACATCTACATTTATTGGGGCCAAATATTATGCAAACTCCCAGCTGAACACCTTTAACACGTAACCTTATACACTAATCTCTATTTCATTACTCTCATGCCATACATAACCTTAATAGCAAATTCAAATTACATCCCAAGAAATAAATAAATAAGGAAAACAAAACATTGCAGTCCTGAAAGAATAAAAGCACCAAAAGGGTCACTCTTTGTTTGGTTCTGACATGGGCATTTTTGCTATCTAGTTATGACTTACTGAGGTCAGTCTGTAAAACCTATGGAGTGAAAAAATAAACTAAGACTAAAACCAACTGACAGCCACTAGATTCCTTGGTCTGAATGCCTAATTTCAGTCACTATCACGGTTCAGAGATTTTAAACTTACAAAAAAAAAAGCAATTAGACAAACAAATTTCAGTTACAGTAGTTTATTTCAAACCTATGCTGACATAAGACTTACTTGTACCAGTTGAATAAGCCGACACCAACCATAATAATCAAAAGCCCAGCACCTTTCAACCAGGTAAATTTATCATGGAAATAAATAACCGCAACCTGAATGAATACAATCGTAAGCAGATCACAAGCAGTAACAGCGTTCCAAAGAGCATGTACTACCAAACACTGAAAAATATTCAAGACTTCTTATAGAGAATATCATAGCAATGAGCATCAACTTTCATAAAACTTAGAGCATGTTTGAGAATGCAGCTGGCCGCGCGTTTCCAAAAATTTTGAATTTTTTTTTTGCTTAAAATTATTTTTTTAAATATTTTTGGATCGTTTTAATGTGCTGATATTAAAAATAAATTTTAAAAAATAAAACAAATATTATTTAGATGCATTTTTTAGTGAAAAACATTTCAAAAAGCAACTGCTATCACAATACCAAACACGCTCTTAAAAAGAATCCCATTGAAATCTGGAAGTAAGCCTCTGAAACTAATGGAGGTACAGGTTTTCTTCAAAGCATGGTGACAGCACAATGTAAATACGAAAGACGCACAGCTAACAAATATCACTGCGTGATTCTACAAACATCTTGGTCCAGGGTTCATGCCAGGAGTTTAATTAATGAAGTTCCCTCTACATCTATCAGAAAGGCAGACACCTCTAACACTAATAAAAATAAAGCACGGTGTTCAATCAATCATGATAAGCTGCTGAGAGATTTCATTGTGCAAAAACTTGAAAGTCAAGGGGCAAGACTGAAACATTGATGGTTGTTTTCAGGAATGAGTTTTTATAACCATAGTTCATGCCTGACTCTGATTCTAGAATGGAATTCCAAAACCATGATTTTTTTGAACGAGGCAGCCAAGCACCCAAAATTTGCTTTTTCACTCTCTACTTTTTTTTTTACCATCTGTAACAGGACCCCAAACACCATCCATGCATTAGTGTATTCATAGATCAACATTTTGCAGAATTAATAGGAGAACAACGGTGTAGAAAAATGCTTATACCAATATAGTCACAGCCTCCTTGACAACACCAGCTATTGTCACTGTGACGGCACTAGTTACTGAAATAAGAACAAACTCCGTTAAAACCTGCAACAGAAAAAAAAATTAATTTCCCTGACAAAAACTTGGTCCAAAAGAAATGGACACAATTTGTCAATATTATATAACAGCTGGAATAAACTAGAAAACTAATTTCCAATCTTCAAGTAATTTATACAATTAAAACACAATTCTCCACCTCCCTCCCTTGAAAAAATGAAACTCAAAAAACCCCAAAGAAACTCAAATTCAGAATGAAAAGAAAAGGGAAGGCTTGTACCATGAAAAAAGCGAGTGTTCCCCCAAAAAACATGAGCAGGCAACTCCGAGCAACATGCCATGAATTATTGAAGTAACTTGTTTTGTTAAATTCATGCCATGGATCTAAGACAAGAGAAAGAAGACCGGTTGAAATTGCCATCACTGGAGTGACATAGCTCATCAATGTAAGTGGATTTTTCAAACCTGAATACATCCCGAAAGCACCATTATGTTGCATAAATAACAGTATAATACGAAGGAAAATACTATTTTCTCTACATGCACAAGGAAATCCCAAAACTGAATTACTATATTAACCAAACCCTTTCCATGAAATTGACCTATCTGTATCAATACTATATCCATGTAAGGAAATTTCATATTTACCTATCTACATCGATTTTATATCCATGTTCCATATTCCATATCTATGATCTTACCAGCTTTTGCACCTGCGAGCAAACAATATTTATAGGACTATATTTGAATAAAGCATCTTTCTGGTGAAGTGGCCATAAATAAACTTGCCAAACAAGACAACTATTTTTTAACGAACACCTATAAAAGTCATGAATAAAAATTATTCCTCACAAATACACGTCTACAAACATGTAAGGTAGCTAATTTGTACCCAAAAAAATGATAACGATAGCAGTTAAATCCAAATAGCATTCAAGAGTACTATAAAAATGTAAAAAATAAGAAAGCAGAAAAACACCTACCATATGCTTCTTTCTTTTTAGTTTTGATCCACGCATCACCAAATTGGGAAATCAAATTCCAGGAGGGAAAAAAAAAGTAAGAAAGTGAAATTTAGAATAAAAAATTGTTGGTTTTCAGTAAACAAATACTTTAAGCCATGTATCTCGTATAGGAACAGAATTAGACATACCTGCAAGAGAATTTGAGTCATGCACCAGCGAAATCCAGACATTACAGCAGCAAGCATAACAAATACAAAGCCCCAAAACTCAAATTCTGTCTCTTTCGCAACTGGATTCAAAATAAAAGTATAAATGAAAAAAAGAAATTGAAAATGATAAATACCGAAACAAATCTCCATCAGAAACAGAAAAGATGAAGTTTGGTGATACAGACAGTAGCGATTGACAATTAAAATTCACTAAAAGATAAAAGGTATCAATAGCACTATTATCATCATCTAAGTCACTTGGACTAGCTTATCAGCATTGGATACAGATATATGTCAAGGCGTGATATACCCAAAAAAAAAAAAAAACCCTCCATTTTAGGATGGGAGAACATTTACTTTTCAATTGGATTTGGGTTCCAATATTCTTATAAATCAATAAGCAATAAGCAAATGGGGTATTACATAGTTCCACCTACCAATTTCCTTCAACTTAACTTTCTTCAATGAATAATTAATTGGGTAGCAAATCTTTGTAGCAAAAACAAGTAGAGTTGGTATTTATGTAAAGTAAAATAAGTTAAATTTACCATAAGCTTCAGGGTTGCCCCCTGAACAGAGTCAAAAAAACTTTCTGCACTACGACAGACATACAGCCTTGACAATCTCCACTAACAGTCTGAAATTATTTTTTTCTATGTTGAATCAAGATTGATGTGGCATTTGAAAATAGCACCAAGTCCTTCTGGCAAGGTTCAACGTTCTCATCTACGGACAAAGCTAATACCACATGATATACCATTAAATCGCACCCCTAGTGACTGAAACTGCCATGGTCACCTGCTTCATTAATTTCTCTTATCAGTCATCATCATGTGACCACCAACACCATAATGAATTTTGCTGACTGAAACTTGGTGCGGCTCTCACAATTTTAAAACAAAAGGCAACTCCCTCTTTTATACTACCTTGAGGTCAGCTAGCATCCTAGTTTAAGAGGAAAACAAATTTCTTTCCTGGGAGTGTTTGTGAAAGCAAGGTCCTAAACACTGCACACTACTTCCAATTTGTCATCAATAACTTAATCTAATATGTTTCCATAAGACGCCTAATAAAAGATAGGCCACAAATATTACTTTTTCTATAAGAAAAAGGTGCACACTGAATGATTAATCAAAATGAAAGATGATGAAATTGTATACCTGTTAATAAAATTCCAACAGAGATTACCATGATGATACCAAAAAGCTTAGCGCTTGGAGATTCCAACCTTAAAAAAATATAAAAATAAATGTCTAGAATATGCAAAAGATCTTATAACTGATTCCTCATAAAGAAAAAAGAAGGAGCATGAATGAACAGGTTAGAATTAAATATAACAGAATAAAGTGGTATAATATAAAGAATGATGTTAAGAGAAACAATCATGAGAAATACATCTTATTACATTAAAAAGAGGTGTAAAATGGTCAAGAAAGAAAAAGAAGGAAAGAATTTCACTAGGTGAATAACAGTTCAGCTAATTTGTATATCGCTGCAATATACTGTCTTATATGCTTGTATGAACAGTTCATCTTATCATTATTCTTTAAGGTAAACATGTTCACAAGCCTGTCTCAAAATGTCCTCGTCCACAAGCAATATCTATATATTAGACACTTGAGTTGGTGTTCTTAACTCTCTTTGCATTTTTTAACTATCAATGCACATAGTAATTGCATAATTCTTTAGGTAAAATGGGTGGTAAATGGTAAGTGAAAAGTGTTTGTCCTCAAATACATTTCTGTCTTCTATACAAAACATACTGAGGTCAATTTTTTGCTAAAAGTAAAGGTTAAATACCAAATTGGCATTCAGACTTCATATGCTACTCCTTCGGTTCCACAGTAAGCGTCTAACCCCATTTTTCAAAATTTTATAATTGGGAGGTTCATTTCCACATGTTCTTGGCCTACTTCCATTATATCACATCTGATTTTTAGTTCTTTGTATCAAAGTCTTTATTGTTGTGTGAAAATGGACAATTCATTCATGGAAGTATGCCCTTGCCTTGTTATTCACGACCAACAACTAAAACAATTCAAGATATGCATCAACTTTTTGTTTATATGAATTGAGAATTATGCAGTACTAGCATTCTGGATAATATACTAATGAGGATGATATTTCAAAATTTGTTCACTTTCTTTAATTTTAACTTGGCACTTGTAGTTAGCACAGGTTAAATATTGGTATATAGCTTTTGACCTTATACAAGGAAGGTACCCAGGTTCCCACTAAAATTAAAATTTTATTCTTATGCTGAAATAACTATGTTAGAAGACAAAAAAAGAAGAAAAAGAAGAAAACAAAAGACATAGATTGCACATCAGCCCCCTCAATTGGCAAAGCATGGATGTAGAATTATTCATTGTTCTTTTATTACCTGGCAACAAGAAGTTTTCTTAATTAATGAGAAAAGGTAAGAGTTTGAGATGAAAAAAAATAGAGCTACTTCATTAAAAAAATAAAATTAGATGATGAGAGACAGATTACAGTAAAAGAACACTGGTCACATAAGATATTTGTATTGGTAAATAAGCTAAACTGACAAGAAATTCACCTGAATGCAAAGGCAAATAGAATGAGAAATATTGGAGCTGCAGATTTACACTATACAGATAGGAAAAAAAAATGAGTTAGTAAAATAACCTGTCAGAAGAAAAAAATGATTACCAGAGACGTAGTATATAGCAATAAGGTAGAGAGAGCATAACTAACCATTGTGGCAAATGTAACAGAGATGAAAACAAGGGACACATTGCTCAAGTTAACATCGAATGCAGTTCCAAGAGCTGTTGGTACAACTGTGAAAGGGAAAGTCCATCTGTAGCATTAGTTGATAGAAAAGTTAATTGGCAAGTTATAATAATTTCACAGCAGAATCAATAGAAGATTTCAAAAAAAAACAGTAGTAAAACTTAAACAATAAAATCCATTATATCTCATCACCTGAAGTAGCTGATGAAATTGTTAATTAAAAATATTCTTTAGATGGTAGCATCTCCCAGTGTCTAGGACTCGTGTGCTACTCCTTATTTGCATAATCATATAATTCACATAGAAGCACATTAGCAGGGCTGGCTATGGCTATCCTTATATGAATAAGCCAAATGCGCTTTCACTACAGAAGCTAATTGATTTCAAATCAACACAGAGTTTCATTGTAAACCAAAAGGAGCAGTCCACTGAAAATTTTCTTCTTTTGAAGTTGAAATGTCATTCAGAAAGCAGCATGTATTTTACACGAGACTGCCAACACCTTTTGAGACACCAACTTATCTTCAATTTACCACGACTCCACTCTAACCAGGATAACATCCTGTTTCGGTAACTAGGTGATACATAATATTCAATGATAATCAAAACAAAAGGGCTTTCCAATCTCACTACAGATCAGTTACGGAAACTAGCACAGAATCCCTGTAAGAAGAGAAAGACACTAGGTTTTATCAAAGGTCAGTTAATTCTTAAACCAAAATGTTAACTCACTCTATCATAAGAGAGAGAGAAAATAAGAACAGTGACCAATTCAACAGCTTTTCCAGCCATTTTCGCAGCCAATTCGGACTATCATCCCTGAACAAATGAAAAATCTTGATCCTACGGAATTCTTATTCGAAATCCATGACTTCATTACTGAGTTCAGTATTTAAATTTTAAAGTACCTAGAATTGATTCCCAAACATCATTTACAGAAGAAAAACAACTAAAACACAACAAACCCAACAATTATCAACTCCAATTTCGACACTAGTTTTAAATATGATATAGGAAAACAGAAACGCAATAAAGAGCTACTACCTCTTATAAAATAATCCTTCCACGACATAGCAACATTCGGCCGAAACCGATCAGACCAGTACCAAGTAATAGCCGTGGATAAAACAGCTTGCATTGTGAAATGGAAAGTATTCATCAGCAACGGAGCTGGAAATCTCCCCATATCATCTCCTAACAGAGTCTTATTGTACCTAATCAATCCAAAAACAAAAAAAAAACACCACCCACTAATTAAGAGGAAAATAAAAAAAAATGAATAAAAAGAGAAAAGGAAGGTGAAGAAAGACTTACAAGGTTAAAAAAGTGCTGAAAGTGTACCAAACAAGAATAAAAAACAGAGTCTTCAAAATATCAGCAGCAGATACAGGAGTAGGAGGAGACTTCTTAACCGACAAAGAATCCATGGCGATGCCATTGACATCGGAATCGACATCAGAATTCCTCCTCCTAGAGTTTTCAATGTCGAAGGGAACGCACTTGTCTTCTTCAGAATCATCATGACTCCCTCTGTTTCTGTTCTCTAAATTACAGCCATTCAATTCCATGCTTGAATTCTAATAGATCTATCGATCTTATTATTCACTCAAAATCGATCGGGATTTGAAGAATCTACCATGGGAGAGATCTGGAAGAAGAAATCAGGTCTCCTTGTGCTGCATTTGGCTGATAAGATCTAAAATAAAACCCACGAGCACGAACCCTAGCATGAAGTGAGAGGGCTTTTTGTTTGGATTGGAGTAAAAGCAAGGACCCTCCCCTACCTAATTTTGTATCTGGTAATCTGTCGATCGATCAGCTAAAAGCCAGAGACAGTCGAGTTTCGTTGCCGGTCAAATCACAAATTAGTCCCCCAAATTATAAATGTTCTCTTGATTACTCCTGAAACTATCAATTTCTTAGACTTGGCCTTGGCCCCCACCCTTTTTTCAGCTTTAAAGCAAAGCAATAAAAATCACCAAATAAGTGTTTGGTGAGACTTCAGATATTTATTAGATTATTAAAGTATCATAGGTTGCTGGATTGAGACTTTTTTTACAATAAAATCTGAGCACATCTCCTTTATATTTTAGTCCCAATGATCCAATAACCTTATGATCTCAAGTTTTGAAAGCTTACATGAAACATCTATTTTAATGGGAAATACAACACTATAAAAAGCATGACATGTTATTATAATGTATTTACCAGGTTCTTGCTTGGAGAAATATATCCTAAGAACATGAATAACAATGTGATAGCTACATGAAAGAACAAGGGTATTTATTTTATATTATTTATTGCTCTACACATCTATTTGTAGGAGTTGTTTTTGGTATAAATATTTTTTTTTATTTTTTAATTAACATGATGCTCAGGCTAGCTTGTATATACCTCGACTAATTTTACGGGTATTGAAATTAACGATTATATAAATCTTTAATAATTCTGAGAACTTGAACTCGTGATTATTTAGAAGTAAATTTAAATTCTAACCAATTAAACTACAAATTAAATAAATATTTTTTATTTTTTTTTTGACGGAAATGGTTGCTCGGTTGGTACAGGAAATGCAACATTGAAAATCATCAAACTCTGCTTTCTTTCATGGGAGGGTGCAAAAAATCACGGGCGGGGGACCGGCGGAACAGTTTTTGTCTTTGGCAGGAACTGTCTTTGAAGCAGCCACCTTTTTTTCATAGGGTTTCTGCAGATATGCTTCTTCTATGCTTTGATATTTGCCAGAATACCTCCCTTTTCCTTTCCTATCTGTGTATAGATTATGTTGTTACAGCTTAATGCCCAAAACTTTCTGCTTTCTTTCATGGCCTTGCACTTGATGGTATACCTAGGACACCAAACTAACTGGAGCTTAGATTCTTGTTCTTATCGTCATTGTTCATAGTTAACAAGTAATCACCATTGCATCCAGATTCAGCACAGATACGAAGGTGCAACTGGCTATTTGCCATTTATTTTTTAGGGTTCATCACCACTCGTATAATGGTTCATCAGCAAATCACCTTTGCGCCATCTTTTTGTTACCGTTACAATTTACCGAGTGTTCAACTTGGAAGTGTTTATCAAAGCTTTAGCAAGGAAGCTATGGCATCGAATCGGTTACTGACCCAAGGCTTGCAGTTTTATTGCCTTACGCCCACCTTCAGACCAGTGAACTTGGCAGAGAGAGGGGGAGCAGAATATGAGACCAGAACACAAAGTGATGATAGAATTATTGGATGTTGATTTGATTTATTGTAGCTTTTAACTCCTCGGTTAAACTGTTCGCTTTAGGAAAATGAAGGGAATTTTCTAAAATGATCAGATGCTTGTTCCAGTCAGAAAGAAAATGCGATACCCTTCGAAGCTTATGGATTACATCAAAGGTTTCTGTTGCTTCTGCCTTCGATCACTGTATTCCAGCGCTATGCCTATGCCATCAATAACTGTGCAGAAGAATGAACATCTTCAGGGCATGAGGGGACGACCGCCATCCTGCTGATAGAAGGATTCATAAGTGGCTATTCTTGTCTTTGATTCAGGCTGCTCAAGATCTTGCCTAAACTCAGCAGACATCTTGGCAAAATCCTCCATCTGTGTCCTTTTCCATTCCTTTTGACAAACAGTAAAAACAAATAAGCAAGCATGAAAATAGAGTAAAGGAAAATGTAGCCATGAAGTCATCAGAAATATTGACTGGAGCATCAATGGCAATGCATTGCCCAACACAAACCTAAAACAACATGGAATAAAATCCTAGTATCTCTATTTCTCATTTTCTTATCATCCCTTCCAGAGCAGACAGTCTTAAATTCACAGCAGGTCCTCCACTACCGTTAAGATCATCCAGCAGATTTACAACAAAGCCTAGCGTATTTTTATTGAAGAAAGAAACGAAAGAACCTAGGTGTAGGCCTGATTCCATCTTGAGCTCGCATCACCTGAGACACAGCGACTTTACCAAATGACGCAGCCATGACAAATCTACAAGTACGTTTCTTAACAAGATAATACTGTTGTTGACCAGGCATGAAAGCATTATAACCTCGATTCCATCTCGTTCTCTTACCTTTTGGGGTTGCGCTAAGACTAATACTTTTGATCATGCATGAAGAGATTTGTCCTTGTGCCTCCTCGAAATCCAAAAAGAACAAAGACTAAGAACAGGTACGATGACAGGATTTATCATTTTTAGACTACTAGATTCTCACAGTTTTAGAGCAAAAGTACATCAGCACGAAGCACAACAAACCCTTGGTAGGAGGAGGCTTGAGAGTTCGATGAGTGTAACTTCAAGACAAATGGCCAGAGAATAAAAATAGCTACCATGTAAAAGAAAAGACGTGCAGCCTATTCTAGCAGCCTAAAAAGGATTATGATGATAATTACAATCTCAGAGCAGAAATGCCGATAGTGAAGTACCTATTCCATTTCAATTTGCAAACGAGGTTATTTGTCCCTGGCAGCGACCAATTAATTAGCTGAATTTATTGGATAGTGAAAAAAGGAAACTAGCTTGGATTGATCAAGACTTTGACACAACAATCGGGGTACGAAACAAAGCCATCCACCATTGCCCTAATGTTTCACTTTTTGCTGTTTGCTATTTGCTGAAAGCAAAAATGGAACTCATGGTTCGCGATTCATATAGAGCATTCCCCTCCTCTTGAACCTTTTTTACCCCAGACCAATGCCTATAGCAGCTACCTAGCAAAGATAAAATTTCAAAAGCATTAGAAATTTACCTCAAAATCCCATTCCCCATACAAGTTGGGGTCATTTTTGTCTGACCAAACATAAGCAAGTGCTTGTGTCTTATTAGAATTGTCCTGCAAAATATCATCACCATCAATTACTTTCATCAACAATATATAGGACTCTACAAGAGCCATGCGGAATGATCTTTCTCATCTGCTGGGAGACCTTCCCCCTGAAACCAATCATACACTTTCAACATACAAAATACAATAATAAACACTCTCCCACCGCACAGAGAGTATCTGGCTTTATGTTTAAATTTAACCTGTCCATTCATCTAACAGGCGGACTCAAAACCACACTACCTTTTCGCTCTTTTTTCATCAACTCGTGAGAAACTATTCAACTTTGAATGTCTAATCTAAGGAAAAGTACGAAAAAACTAAAAGGGCGACACACCACTTAATCGATTGTTCTTGAATTAGAAAAAAAAGGGGGGGGGGGGGGATTGTTCATGATCAGTAATGTTCTTCACATTCAATTCCAATCCTGCGGAGAAGGAATTGGCAGCTCACCTTCTTAGCAACAAGAAGTGCATGCAATCAGTGAAGCATGGACATCCCATTTTAATATGTGACAAGAAAGCATTAAAGATTCCTTGAATTGAACTCACTTACCATCAAAGAAACATCAACAGTGACTCTTTCATACTCAACATCCTCATATTCATCTAAAATGTATAATTCTGGATCCGTGATGCCATGTAGAACCTGGATTAAAAAGAACCCATTACATTGGATGCTGTTTACGATACAAGAATCAAAATCACCACGAAGAAAATATAAACATATATCATTGCATGTTTATTGAATTTAACCAAACAGCACACGCGCACACAAACGGCACCGACCAAAACTTGAGTTCATAAGAAAATTAAATGATTGCTAAGATTAAAGAAGTAAAAAATTAGGACTTCAATACAGCAGTGAAACATTGAGGTATAGAACAGACCTTGCCTGAGACTTTCTTGTTCTCCACAGGTAAAATTGCAGGGTAGACACGCCCTTTTATGCTAAACCTGTGACTACAACACAACAACGACGAAGATTAAGCTATAAACCAAAAAAATAATAAAAATTAAAATAAATCGTTGGTTATGATCAGTTTGAACTAAGTCAACTAACATTAATAAAATTGAAAAAAAGAAGAATTTGAAACGTTGGGAGGAAGAGTTGGTATGAAATGAAATCACAGGCTAATTTAAGTTAAAGAGAGAGAAAGAGACAGACTAGCCGTTGAGGATGGCTGGAGAGGATTGAGGGATGCGACTCAAGAGGGCACGAACAACGTCATCAGCAAGAAGGCTGCCGTACACAAACACGTTGTGGACCTGATTGCCGCCTGCTGCTGCCGCCATTGCCATTGCTATGGCTGCTGAAGAACTACAAGACAAGACAAAATGGCCACAAAGTAGAGGACACTCGAATGTAATATGAAACTCTCATTGTGGTCCTCGAAGTACAAGATTAGGAAATGTTATCCTTATTAATCGCACGCACAGTATTCGATTGATTGAAGGCCTTTGGGTGTTTTAATATTCTCAATAGTTTTGCAAGATTGGGATTTGTTTGAGTGGTTTTTCTTTCTCAATCCATTTATTAGAGGTAAAGTTATGAAATTCAGTACCGGTTCAAAGCTAGGGTAATAGGTAGTGAAGTTCATCAATGTTGATTCGGTTAATATAAAATAATATTATTTTAATATTTTAAAATAAAAAATACATTATTTTAATTTTAACCTAGTTTCGAGTTGAACTAGGTGACTGAAGAGTTACAATTTTCAAAGCTATTCATGTTAGCCCAATCAATAAGTTAAAAACTACACTATTTTTATCACTTTTTAGTACCATAAAAATTTTCCTCTTCATCAGATCGGATGCGATTCTCTCTTGTTTCTCTTTTTTTCTTCCCCGTCTTTTGGTATTACAAATTTGTTGATTGAAAATAAAAACAACATGAATTCAGAGACTTTCTAGTCTTCTGAATCATGAAGATCATTACTGACCAGTGACCACTTCGACTCCATTTGCATTCAAACCCCCCAAAGACTCCTTCCTGGTCTCCCATTTTTTCACCCCCCCGGAGTTTTTCAAAGCGTTCTGCTTTTGATCCCAAACAAAATAAAAATTCAAATCAAACATCCAAATACAGACCCTCACATGAAGGAAAGGATTTGAAACTGTTCACTATTCTCTTCATTGAAAATAAAAAGTTGCATAACATTTGTTGTCCCATCACCTACTACTTTTTTCCAGCCATTTGGCTAAAATAAGAATTGATTAACATCTATGCTCCGAATTCAAACCTAAACTTAACCAAGGTTAGAGATATGGCATTGTCAAAAGGCTAGACAGACTACTACAAAGAACAACTCTTCTCTCGTTTGAAAAGGCCAACAGAAGATTCAGAAATAGTATAACTGGGTTATCGAAGCTTTGTTTTAACCACTGATTGGTCTTCTACCTTTAAGAGTCCATCACGACTGCTTCTTGAAGTGAACGAAGTTGAAGGGCTGGCATGTGGGATTTGAGAGCAGCTGGGGATGACCCAGATATCTTCTTCTCCACGGGAATTCCATTCCCTTTAGTTCCAAGAACCCTCCTCACCTCTTTTGCCAGTTCAATCACCGTGTCATCTTCATGACCTGTTTACACATTCAGGTGCATTATTAGCAAAAACAAATTCAAGAAGGACAGGCATGCACTTAATATGGTGTATTCATTGTGAATTATAAGTGTACAAAAAGGAGAAAAAATCTTACCTATAGCAAACATGGCTCTTTCTAGCGAGAACAGATAGTCTCTGTTGTTCCCGCATGGTCCATGAGCAGTTGCAATTTGCCTGAAATGTTACAATTACATTACAAAAAGGATCTATAACGTAATTGTTTATGGACAGAACTTCATGCGAGCAAATAAATGATGGTTCTAAAGGATTAGATTGTGTCATCAAACGTACCTAGCCATTTCCTCCAACGGGGCAGGCCCAAGGTAGTACTTGTTTGATACCTTGTCTGGAGTGGAAGTGAAACTGCACATATGAACACATTCTTTTAAGAAAATCGTGCAAAAAGAAGATGAATATTATAGACTCTCTTTTAGCTAAAACAGAAATGTGAAATCACAGGTGCCGAGTAATAAACTTACACTATAACTCCAGTTAAAGCAGGCTCCGAGGGTTCCCCTTCCTATATGGAGGAAACGCACAAATGGATTAGAAATAAGAGGGCAGAGAGCACAAAAACAAACCTAAAAATCAATTGGCAAATTCAGAAACTTCAATAAAAAACAAACCATTATCTTACCTTGTAAAAGTCTACGAGGGTCTTTTTATCATATTCGCATTCTCTCCTTTCCAAATACTACAGAAGAAAGCAATGCACATCAATGTCAATACGTGCAAGAAATTATAATCAGTAGCTGCTCCTGAAACGAAGGGAAAAGATTTCCCAGTTTATAATGAATGAGCTGATTTTAAGTGAATAAGCATGAGTTTCAAATTAATTGCCTTAGTTATGCCACTCCATTTGAGATCATACCACCTACATTTATCCCATCAAATTATCTATAACCAGTTCTGCACAATCTAAGCAATGTCAAGCTGTAAATACAGCAACGGGACATACCTCCATTGCCAATCTTTCCCTTTCAGGACCTCCCCGAACACAATAAGCAGCTCCCCACTACAAGAAAAGAAAAGGGAGGAATAAGAAACAAGGAAAAACACAAGTCTATCGATACTAACAAATTACTAGAGAGTAATACTGCAAAAAAATTTCTGAAAAAGATGAGCATTTTTGGCTGACCATCACCACTAACAAAACCATTTAAAAGGCATGAGAAAGTTGCTAAGCTGTAGTGCTTACGCAAATAGCTCCTTCAACATTTTCCAACGTGCAAGTTCTTGCAGGACTTTCAGGTGTACCTCTGTGATCAATGCAAGCTGGCATACAGATGATGAGATTTGTTCATAACAGGTGAGCTAATTAAGACTATAAAAACTCAAGATTATTACTATAATTGACAAAAAGACTTCAAATTGATAATACTAATAGAGAAGAAACATACCAAGATCAAAAACACGCCTGTAGTCCTTGATAAAGCCAATCACTTTCTCATCATATTCAAAACCTGGGTTCCACACCAATGAACCATAGCCAAAAACCCAGAAAACCATTTTTGCTTATCTCCTGAGAAATCATTCCATTCACACAATTAACAATATCATTAGAATTTTAGTCAACACCAATAACAGTAGTTTTGATTGTCCGTGTTCCCCAAAATCAAAGAATTAACATAAAATCAAATAACAACAGTTCCAATTCCATGGTGCATTACTGTTTGCATTTATAACATAGATCAGAAATATTTTCCCTTGACAAAAGATTCTCACTTTCGGCTACACCGCATTAGACTGAAGCAAAACTTAGATTACACGATAAAATCAAGGTTGGAAAATTTCACTGGCTGGTAATAAGTCAATTCAAAAGACAATAAATGACATACATTGTTAAGGTCACAGGAAAGACAAAATACAAGAAACGAAATCTGAGACAACAAAAGATGAAATCGAACAGGAAAGACCAAAAAGATGGGTCTTACAAGGAGTGGAGCAAAATGGAGACAATGTTGCGTGACCCAAGTCCAAGAGGGAGAAAGCTGAGATTTATGAAGATGGTGGCTGAAGAAGGGCAATGGATGGCTGATAGAGAGAGGAAACAACAAGGGAGAGAGATGAAAACCGGATTTGAGGGACTCTCTCTCTCTCTCTCGTTGCTTCTCGTTTTTTAGGAGAAAGGGATTGAGAGAAGGGGACAAGAGAGACCCTATTTATTGAGGAAGGAGAGGAGAGAACGGTGAGAGGTTGCTCCAAGTTGTTGTGTCTTCCCTACTCTCCACTCCTCCATCCCATCCCATGCCAATGCCACCTGTGTTTTTTTATGTATACATCTGTTTTGCATGCATTTCTTTTTCTTTTTTTACAAAAAGAAAATTAATTTATTTTTCTAAATTAAAAAATATAAAACAATGTAATTTGAGGAGAAGCATGTGTAATTACAGCATTCTATGTCAACGTAAATTTCTTTCTAGTAGTATTCAGTACTATTTGTCCACCAATATGCTAGGTAATAAGGTTTAACATGATTTTTAAACTGTTTTTTTTAAATATTTTTTATCATAAAAAATATTAAATTGATGTCTTTTTATGTGATTCTTAATGATTTTAATATTTTGATATTAAAAATTAAAAAACATCTAGAAAAAATATTATTTTAATATATTTTTAATTAAAAAATACTTTTGTAAATATATCATGCATTGCATCATAAAACGCATACTAACTATATCTTTACTCTAACATTCCACAATAAAATTAAGTAATTTATATATAAAAAAAATTCAAAAAAAAATTCATGTATCAATAACTTGAATCTCTCTTAAGTAAAAATTCAATCCAAGTGTAGCAATTTTAGTTTTACCGGTTTGAAATAAAAATAAACCAAACTTGATAGAACCAAAACTAGTTAGTTAGAATTGGTTTTCTGTTCAATTTAGTTATGAACTTTTAAAAAACTAAAATTCAATCTTGTTATTTTTTATTTAAAATCAAACCGAAACGAAAATAATCATTATTATCTAGTGAATAACAAGTACTATTTTAGTAGATATTTCTTATGACTCGCTTTGAAAAAAAAACACAAAGAGACAAGAAAAAATAAAATTCATAACTCACTAAAAATAATAAAAATAGTTACGCTTATAATTTGTTTCCCTTTAATATACCTATTTCTTGTTTTTTAAAAAATAGATACAATATCGTTAATTTTCTTTTTAATAAACCTCATAGATTAATTAATAAAATATTATTAGTAATTAATCCATCAGCATCATGAAATTTCTCGCACGTGCACATCATGGTGTTATTTTTTTAATAATTATTAATTAATGCATGGTTATGGATGATGTATGCTAACATAAAATCAAATCATATATCCATCAATTCTCCATTTTTCCAGGTACATTGAATCTGGACTGACTTTTAGATGGAAGGGTTACCTTGCCGACACCCTTGTCATTTAAAGCTGCTAGAAATAACGTCATGCTCCAGTCAAAACAAAAAAAAAAAAAACAGAAGCCCGTTGAAGTAAATTAATAAATCCGTTCGTAGGTTCATTGAACCTAGACATCGTCCACTCCTTCCGTTAGTAAAATCTTCGCAGAGATGACATTATGACAGCAGATAGATTTATTACTTATCCACCAGAATTTATCTCTATCTTTTACCATTTTTGTGATGTATAAATTAAGGTTGTCAATTTTGTTTTGTTTTATCATCTAAATATTCCATATTAATTTAAAAAATAAAATAAAATAAAACAAATTTCATCTCATTTTAAATCTCGGTTCGTTCCAGATTTTTCAGCTAAATTCCACCCGAAACGTTCCGGTTCCATTTTACATGTTCCGTTCCGCTCTTGAAAAGCCACTGAATCAAATTGAACCTTATTCAATTTAATTAATTAAACCACCCAATTATAAAAAGCTCTTTTTTATTACTATTTTCTATAACAATGATATTAATAATAACATTGAAAAT
>Ga0307517_10005074_pt1 | contig 20005 bp, 11 predicted proteins | sample 23_EM_MG_FD_194515 | JGI IMG/M metagenome (GOLD analysis project Ga0307517, IMG submission 194515) | Populus trichocarpa ectomycorrhiza microbial communities from riparian zone in the Pacific Northwest, United States - 23_EM | ecosystem: Host-associated > Plants > Roots > Unclassified | place... | reverse complement strand
TCTGGGCATGGGCTTGGGTCGTGGGCATGGTTTTGAGGGAATCTTGCATTTTTCATAGCCTTAATGAACTTGATTTGTTTGTCATTGGTTTAGGGTTGAGTAAGAGTCACCAAATATCCGAGTACTGCAAACCAATGTATAAGAAAAACTATTAACTGTATGTATTAACGTAAAATCAAGATAGAGTAAGAAAAAAAACCATTACTTTCAAAAGGTGTCGATTGCTTGAAGGAAATGGCTGGGTAAATGATGGGAATTGAAAAGATGAGGGCGACAATGGCAGTCACAGTGTGTTTATGTTGTGAAATGATTCAGTTGAAGCCCCTGTTCAGGAGTGCTGTTAAAATAAAGGGTGGTCAAAATTTATTTTTTTTTACTTCAAATTTTTTTTATGTTTTTAAATCGTTTTGATGTGTTTATATCAAAAATAAATTAAAAAATTAAAAATATATTATTTTAATGTATTTCTGAACAAAAACACTTTAAAAAATAATTGATACTACACTCTCAGACACCCTGAAATCTAGTCTTGCATAGCCATTTCAATAAAAAAGATAAGCTAAGATTTTTAGGTGATTTTTGATGAAATTTCGGGTGAAGACTCGTGATGGGTTTAAAGAAGGAGACTGCAATTTTTTACGGGGAGTATTAAATAGAAGAGAAGGTTGGTACGAAGAGAAAGAATAAGTTGTGTGGTAATGATTCCCTGTTTTAATTTATATGAAGATATTTTTGTTATTTTATTGATTTTCAAAATCTACTTTAATTTAAGTTGCAAAATATAATATTTAAAATTTTAATTGTATAGTGAAAAAAAAATTATAGGATTCTTTGAATAATTTTCCTTAAATAATATAATAATATGTAAAATGCCCTTAGATGACAACTATTAAAACAAACATGTTTGGTATCGTGGTAATTGTTGTTTTTTTTTAAATATATTAAAATTATTTTTTAATATAAACACATTAAAATAATTTTAAAATATCAAAATAATTAATTTAAAAAAATAAAAATAAAATATTATTTTTAAAAAATATATTTTTAAAACATAAAAATAATCAACACAGTAAAAAAAAAGTTGCGATCCTTTGTTTTCATACATGAAGACATGGCCTTGCTGTGAGGCTAGTTTATCAGTCCAGGGCCCAGGGACATTTTCCTAACTCTTGAATCCATCTTGCAGATTCAGCGGCAGGGCAGCCGTGAAAGGTGAAATGTGTTTAAGTGTTTTTAGTGGGATCTATAAAAAGTAAAAATAAATAAATAAATATGTATTTTAGCTTTTAATAAGATATAGTTCGTGTTTTAAAGAAATTGTACATTAAAAAAAAAAAACTTAGTCTCACCCCACTGCATCTCATTACAAGACATACACAATTGCTCAAGTGATAAGAGTTTGGGATCAAGAGGTTTGCTTTCTCTGTGGTCTCAGGTTCGAGCCCTGTGGTTGCTCATATGATGGCCACTGGAGGCTTACATGGTCGTTAACTTCAGGACCCGTGAGATTAGTCGAGGTACGCGCAAGCTAGCCCGGACATCCACGTTAAAAAAAAAGAAGACGACATACACAATTGCATACAATACCAATTGTTTTTATCCCCTCGGTAATTGCATTGCATTGGTGGACATAAAACATGTCTAAACATGCCACCGCTTAAGAATGGCCTTTATTCACTTGGGGAGTGGAGCGTAAGCAGCCAAGACATTCGCCTAAACAAACTCGACAGATGCTTCCCACTCCTACCACAAATTCTGCAGTCGTCAAAAAGCAACGAAATCCTAATGCCCATAATAAGGAAATTAAGATTCTTATTCCCACTAGCGTCTCTTGACCTCTCGACAATGAAAAGAATCATGGAATGTTTTTGAGATTTGCATTGCGGAATACTAGATCGCATATTTGAGCTGTAATGCAGTCGGATCAAACCCGAAACCTTAATTGGATTTGAATTGGACTGAATTATAAGCCGATGAAATGAAATCACCAAGATTATCCTAAAAATAACCAAAATTTCACAAACTAAATGTCCCTTAACTCTCTCCAACAATTCACTTCCTATCTTTTTATGAAAGTGATTTCTCGACTATATCTCTACATTTATATCAGAATGGTCAGGAGGCGGTCGGACACTTCTTGCCTGTCGCTTAAAGTGTTGCGGCCATTTCATGCAACAAGCGTTGACACTTCATATGCTGGAAACCAATTAGTAGGCTAAACTCTTTAAGGAACGAGTAAAGTATACCAAATGCTCTCTTTCTAAGGGAATCGCATAGGCCTGGTTTATGATTTAAATTTGATACATGTAACATGCTTAATCTGGGACTCCTGTTGCCTATTCTAGAGTATATATATAGGTGGTGTAGAAATAGCTTGTACCGCTTCAAGTCTACGAGGTTATATAAAAAGTAAAAGTTCGGAAGTTGCTGATCAGAAATATGTCCTTTTATAACAAAAAAAAACCTTGCACGAGTAGAAGAACTGCTCCAAATGTTATGATAAATAAACAGAAGTGAACTAAGCAGCTTTCTTATCTGCTGATTTGGTTTTGTTTGCAGCTGCAAAACGCTTGTCCTCTGCCATCTTTGATTCATTTTCACCCATCTCCCTGAAATACTTCTCAAAAGCCCGTGGAAGGAATTTCGGGATCAAAAAAAGAAGAAGATTGATTGAGAAATATGCTAGATTGGCAGCTGCTAGACTCCTCCCAAACCAATACCACGCAATGTCCTGAATCAACCACATGAAATATGTTAAGCTAATTGGCTCTCATTTAAGTTAAATCTAAATCATGGAAAAGAAATTAAGAACCACGTACCTTAACTTGAGCAGTTGCTGGTAGAGTTTTGGTAAGCCACACATCGTTTATCCAATCAATGATAACGAAGATCCTCCTGACCGTATAAAGCAAGGGTACTAATGCCCTCACTGGCGGTGAAAACAACGACAGACCACTTATTATGTTCTCAGTAAGGATCTGAAACGAGAGCAAGAACAAATGAGGTGTTACTGACCGGACTGCTTGATCATCACCCCTTGCAAACCCACCCAACACGTAGGCTAGGGGCAAGAACAGTCCTATGGTTGTTCCCAAAATGACGTAGAATCTAAAAAATCTGCTTCCTTGGAAAATCCCTGATGAGGTTCTGCCATATGAAGGGAAAGCGAAGCGCGAGAGGGCTAGAAGATAAGCAGAGGTGAAGGCTGGGAAGACTAGATCAAGTAGTGGGACAAGGCCACTAATTGAGAAAACCATAATGAAGGCTACTAGTTGAAGTTCTATAACACGCAATGATCCCATTAAACCTCCTACCATCGAATTCTGCTGTTCCTGTCGCCTAAGCGGAGCCTTTTGCTGAGCCTTTGTTGCTGAAACAGTGGTTCCATTAGGTTCATATGGTGGATTCACAGCGAGAGAGACACCCGACATTTCTCCTTTAACTTGGTATAAATTTCTCTGTATTAAAAGTTTGGATGGTTCAGAATAAGAACAGGGCATGCAAAAAATGGTAGCAGTTAAAATGTGTTGAGCAGAATTAGCATGAAATGTCAAACAGAAATCAGATAATGAATGAATATCTAAACAGAAAGTCATCAAAACTAAAGAGACTGGCCATTCGGATTTATTTAAAAATGAAAAAGAACAGAAAACGAAAGACGGGACTGTACAACTACTATATGAGCAGCATCCTAAACTATAATCGGAAAATTATTCAACGTAAGAGGTTAAGATAACTAGAACAGCCTAAAAAAACATTAATATTACTGATATGCAAAGCAATAAAGGTGATCAAAAGTTAATATTCATCTGATAAAGGCTGGATGAATGTTTTATACTCCAAAGAAAACAGAAGAAGCAAAATGAAACCACGACAACGATACAATACCACCAGAAGATTAAGAAAGAACCTGAAACGAGGGGATTGGTGGTTCAAGAAGAAGAAGAAGAGAGATCTTACTGATAAATGCAAACGAATGAATCATTCAAAAGTATGATCACCGAACAGAAAGGGTCAAAAAATATTAACTAGCGGTGACTATGCTGCAAATGTAATTGCCACAACGTGCCTGGTGGCTGCTCTTGAATGGGGGATTGTGTCAGCCTTGCACGTGCCAAACCACTATTTTTAGAATGGATTCGAAAATATATTAAGCCATGTGATTCACTGTTTAAAATGTATTGAGATAAATATTTAATCATGTAATTAACCTCCTTTTTTTTATCTCTCTAGTTTTATCCAATTTTTCATATTAAATCTAGGCGTGGAGTGGAGACAATCTAGAGATTACAATGACGTCTTGTTTTATTGTTGTAATAATATTTTTAAATGGAAATTAATAATTGAATTTTTAAAACAAGCAAAGAGTTAGTGTACAGACTAAAATCTCACATCATTAAAAAAAAAAAAAACTCACACGTGGGGTGGCTCTGGACATAAATCAGATCATCTAGCAACCGAATCACCTGATCCGCGCCAAAACCTTACACAGTATCCAGAATATTCTGAGAAACGAAGACAAGACCATTACAGCATCCATTCGAGCAACCAGGGAACTTCTTGTTTTTGCGCATGGAGCAAAAGACAAAAGACATAACGTAAACAAAAATGCGATCAATTTTCTGGCTGGCGTCGAGGCCCCGAGATTTTAACATCCATAGATTTCTTAGAAAAAATCAGTTTGAATTGACCGGTTCAATTTTTTTTCTTAAAACCCACAGGATGTGTTTCTGATTATTTTTACTTCTGTTTTTAAATGTTTTTTAAAAATATATTTATATTAATATTAAAAACATCAAATTGATATTTTTTTATGTTTTCTTATCATTTTGATGTGTTGATGTAAAATAAAAACATGAAAAAAATTATTTAATATATTTTTAAATGAAAAACTATTTTAAAAAGTATACCACAATCTCGGATATACATTAAATAATATTCTAAAAAACATGAGGAAAATATTATTTTTCATTCCATTGTTCACTGCAAATTGCCATATTAATTTGTTTTTCTTTAGTTTTTTTTTTATTGCACCTTTATAACCACAAATAATAGCCTATTAAAGCACATTTATTAAGAAAAGTCAAGATTTAAAGATACAAGACTAAAATGAAAAACATAACAAATAGAGATTTTTTTGTTAAAATTAGGTGCCAACCAAGAAGAGACATCTGCGTCGACTCACGACGCTACTTCTTCCAACACGGTTCCACAATTTAGAGGCGGTGTCCCTTCACAGCGGGATCAATTTTCTTACAAGTACGAGGCATATTCGAAGGATGACCTTTCAATGTAAGTTTGTTTTGAAGTTTGTTTTAATTTGAGGTGGTTTGTGTTTAACAATTTGTGAATAACTAATATTTCATTAATTTTATCGATTTTCAGGTTCACAAACATTGAGACCGCCTAAGTAATAACATCGGCCTTTAAATCATCGATGAAAATTCTATTGTTTCAATGGAACAAGGTTTCCAGACATCCTGATTGGAAACCTTATATCAATGCATGATTTATAATATTTGAAGTTAATGTTAACTTAAATTTTTAACTATTTTTATGTTATATTGAAATTATTGATTTATTTTTTATAAAAATTTTATACACATAACAATTTTGAGTGGGATAACGCAAATGATAATGTTGCGAGGAGGGTTTGAGAGAATCACGCTGTAATTAGGTAACATAAAAAACAATACGATATAATTTTTTTAAAAATTATGTATTAAAATTTCATTTGTCATTAACTCATATAAAATACATTTGTATTATGTAAGTTGCGTGACTTTTGATATGAGGCGCAAAAAAGCTAAAAAATATGTCAGAGATGACGCTCTACCAGTCTAGAATGACATGACAGTTTAGAAGAATTTTAAGCCGCCATACATCCCGAAGGATATATAGGCGTAATATCAGCACGTGATGTCTGAGCGGTTCATACGACGCTCACAATTCGGTGTCGAGAAAAAACCCGATAAATTCACGGTTCGGCTACCATGCACACTGGCGGCTCCGTTCATTGCTAATGCGAAGCGGATGATAATATTAATTTTAATGACATCTATCTTTAATTATTTTATTATTATTTATAAATATATTTAACTTGCAATATTATTTTTATAGGCTATGACTCTTAGACGTGAGTCGAGCCTAATGAAGCTTTTTGTTGAGACACGCGTGTGGAGTGAAGACCGCCAAAAGCGGGTGCAACAGTTCATCGACACCGCACTCAACACTTTATGGTATGTTCATTCGACCATTTTATTTCGTAAGTTATTATTATTTTTTAATTGAATTTGATGAGTTTAGTTTTTATTTCTAAAAGACATATAACAGCCGGTTGAGGGAGAGATATGAGAACAATCTTTCGACCCACTCAGATTTCGATCCAGATTTGTGGATGGAGGTAGGATCGTCTGGTGGACCCGATAGAAATCGGGTGTATAGACTCTCCAACATTACGACTAAGAACTTGCGAGCGGCCCGTAGTGTCTCAACCGTTGGGAACTCCTAATCAGTATCGAGCACCTGGTCTCAAGAGTTCATGCCCTTGCAACAACACGCAACTCATCTCACCAAAAAATATAAAGCAACTCTCGGCGGATTATGAACAACTCCGCCAAATGGTTATGGACATGATATCACAGATTAAAACACATTTATTAAGGAAAGTCAAGATTCTAAGATAAGAGACTAAAATGAAAAATATGGCAAATAGAGATGATTTTGTTAAAATTAGGGCTTAATGTATAGTTCAATCCTCGAAATTTTTAGATTATAAGTTTTTAGTCCATGATAATTTATGAAATTTAATTTTATTCACAAACTTTATTATTTTATTTCCTAATTAAAAAAAAAGAGATTAGCTGAATTTCAATGTTAAAAAAAAAAAGTCTAAACTATTCGATTCACAATGAAACATGTGGAAAATAACAAATTTAAAATGTATTTAAAATTATAATAACAATTACAGTTCAAAATATTTTTTCATTTAAAAAAATATAAATAGGTGGACATAAGATGATGACGTTCCCAAACATACGAGCTTCCGACTGCTTGTTCCCGTGCGGTGCACTAAAAAAAACAATCGGGTACGTGTAATGACTTTGCTTTCAATAATTTTCCAATTTGGTTTGGATAAAAGAGGCGTTGAGGATTTCAATACTCATTTTTGACCGTTGCTTTGAATGCAACGCCTTTCACAAGTAACGCCTCCCCGAAGCCGCACAGTCTCGCACACACGTGCTTTCACGGACACAAAACCTCATAGGCAAACAGGTCCCACTTGTGATGACTTGGCAAGACCCCATTTGCTCTGCCTAGACACATCAGCATTTACATACCCCCATGCCACCAACTTCATTTTTAATTTTTCAATGTTCAAAATTAAACAATTTTATCATCAACAAAAATCAAATTAATTATTTCTTGATGATGAAAGTAAAAAATCAAATTCGAAATTCATAAAAAAATATTTCCGAAAACTATTACATAACAAAAATATTAGATCATTATGCTTTTATGTTTATCATCACAAAAATTTACTTTTATATCAAAAATCAAATCCCATAAAAAAAGGTAATTTTGTAATTTTGAAAGAATTGACCATTAAAAATAAGAAAACGCGTAAATTAGGCATAAATTATATGTTTTACTTGAAATTATATTAGTAATTTTGTTGAAGGTAATTAAGAACTCTGGAAACTGAAAGGAAGCCATCTGAATACTCAATATAATATTTCTGGTTTCAACAAAAAAAAATATTTCTGGCTCAGATTTGCCCCTAATGGTCCACCGGCTTACGGTAGCGTCTCTCACCAACCAAGAGCAATAAATTCTGAAACCACATTGATTCTTCCACGTGTACTTAAAACTCCCGCGTCTTAATCTATCCGTTAAACCTTAACGTTAACTCTCTCTCCTCTCTCTCTGCAACTCACCTCCCCGTTGAAGAAGGAAAAGAAAAAAGAAAAGAAAAGAAAAAGATTCAAGAATTTTTTTTTTTTTGCTGCTATTGATTTAAAGAAAATTAAAAAATGGGAAAGTTGTTGTGCGATTCAACAGCAGCCGTTGCTGAAACGACATTTCAAACGCCAACTTCACCGGCTGTTCATTGGAGGGACGATCCAAAAGCCACCGTAGATCTTTCAGAGCAGACTCTGACCATCGCCGCACAACCTACGTGGGAGGACGTGATTGGGTTGGAAGACCAGCAAAGACGCCACTTACAAAGGCTCCAAACCAAAGGAGTGCTGTGGAAGCATCCCAAGAACGACGATTCGTATCCGGCGGTGGTCTTCAGGCTGTCGCACGGGGGAGACGTTTCGGCGGACGGGAACTGCCTGTTCACGGCCTCGCAGAGGGCGATGGCGGCGCGTGAGATGGACGCGCGGAAGCTGAGGAGTAGGACGGTGAGGAGGTTTGTAGAGGACTTTGGATCTGTTAGCGGGGAAGAGAGGGAAGTGATAAATGGTGCTATAAAGCATATGTATTCGCCGGATCTGAAGAACGGGTGGGGGATACATGTCGTTCAAGAGGTTAAGCTCTTAGCCAACAAAGAAGATCGTGGTTCGCTAGATTCTGCTATCGAGGAGCTTGTTCTCTTAGGGATGCAAAGGTGATTGTTTCACTGTTTCTTTCTCTTATCTTTTTTTTTTTTGTGTTATTTGTTTTTTGGATCTGTTTGTGTTACTTTCTTGAAGTTCAAGAAATGAAGAAGATTTTTTTGTTTTTTATTCTTTTTTTCCTGTCTTTAATTAAAAAATTATGTTTGTAATTTTGAAATGATATGTTATATTGGGATTTTATAGCAGCAGATGGTTTTTGCCACATTATTTTTTTGTATATTTTTATTTGTCTAAGAAGAGTATAGAATATGGTTTTTGGCCGATTTAAAACGAAGTGTTGAGGGTTTTGTCAATGCGTTTCTTTGGATCTGTTGGTTCTAAATGGAAAGAGTGAATCGTCACTGTGTTTAGGCTCAAGAAATGACAACTGAAAAAAAGATTATTTTTTATTGCAGATGATTGTTGTTGCTTCTGCTTGTTTTTTTATTAGAATTTATTTTTGTGATTTGAAGAGAAATGGCGGCAGAGTCAATATACAAAGAGAGGTGTATAGCGGTGAATGATGGCCCGAGTTGGGCAAAATACATGTTGATCTCTGGTTCACCTGATGATGAGGATGATATCATCACTTTGCAGTATACCGAGGAAGGTTTATTATCTGTAGATGAGAATAGAGAAGGTCATGCTGCTGCTTTTGGTGATGATATTGCCATTGAGTGTCTTGCAACAGAGTTCAAGCGTGAAATCTATGTAGTAAGGACTAGATTTTGGAAGTTTAATTTGTTGTTCTCTCTCTGTTTTTCTTTTTTGAATCAACATATCCATTTAATCGTTTATATTTTGGTTTACATAATTGAGCAATGTATATGCAAGTATGCTAGGAATGAATTGTGACAGAGAAGTATGATTGTAAAATTCATGTTATTCTAAATCAGATGTGTGGCATATTCAACTAGTAATTTAGATAAACTACATTTAGGTTCCAAGTCTGATATTGCAGAAATGCACCATCAATGCAACAGCCTCACAACCTAGTTGTTGTTTGTTACACATACATGTCTTGTCATAGGCCAAAAGTCTGTGATTGTTTGGCACCATTTGATAATGGTAACTATATGGTTATTTAAGTGAATGCACACTATTTTCCAATCTGTTAACAAAATGGACATTTTGTGTTTGTCAGGATATAAAGATATTCATTCTATGTCCCCGAGGCATTTCCTTTGGCCTTTTTTTCCTTTTCTTGTTCACATATTGTCTGGTTTGCTCTTGGTATTCATTTCTTGAGATCAAACTATCTCAGATGACAAAATCTCTTGTAGCCTAAAATTGGTTTGTTACACTACCATGTGATCTAGTGGATTGCCTCCCTTTCTCTTATCACCGATATTAAGTGGCTATTTTTTTTAGTTTGCGGAGTTCCATTCTATGTAGTGGATTGCATGAGTGAAGCTGTGGAACTGATGCATGTCACTGGAGAGATTTGAAAAATGAATTTTTTCAGTTACTGATTGCAGATGGTAGGAAATAAATAATAATAATAATAATAAAATTCTTGTACACTGCTAGAGTAACAGCTTTTCCTTTCACTGATATGGAGGAAGATGCTATAGATGGTCAGTTCAGTTGGATAGCTATTGCATATTCCGTCTGTGTTTGTTTAGCAAGCTGCATGAGGTCATTGTGTATAGCCACTCTTTTTGGAGTTCTTGTTCTGCTATTTTAATATCAAATTCCTATCTGTGATGTTGATGTAGGACCATGGAGTTCTAGAATTAGGAGTTTTAAAACTCCATGGTCCTAAAATTAAAACTACCATTAGTCTTTTAATTTTTATATGTAAATTTCTATTGATGATAGATCTGATGTTGTATGGCAAGTAGTTGTATGTTGTGTTTTAGGTATTAGAGATACCGTAAAAGCTAACTTGTATTTCTTGTATGGAGATACGGCAAAAGCTAACTGCATTGTGAACGCTCAAATTTCCTCATAAACCAGACTTGTAGAAGTTGTATGTTGACTTTTAGGTATTAGAGATACTGTAAAAGCTAACTTGTATTTCTGGTATGGAGATATGGTAAAAGCTAACTGTATTACGAACGCTCAAATTTCCTCGTAAATCTGACTTGTAGGAGTTGCCATTGTCTCACTTCAACATTATGTAGTTTTTAATGCATAAAAAGGAATATTAGGAAAGAAAATACTTTATCATTACCATGCAACTATGTATTGCTGTTGTTACCTGATTGAGTTTAGTTTATCAAGTCTTTCCAACATGGATAATTGTTAGAGAGTTCCACTTGTAATGATTTAGCTCTCATGTTCTGGTCAAACATTTTACAGGTGCAAGCACATGGATCTGATGCAATGGTTGATGAAGAAAATTGTGTTTTCTTTCTCCCACATCGTCCCAGGACTGAAATTTGTGAACACCCCTTCTTTCTCTTTATGAAAGGAACAGGTAATGAAATTGTCATAATCTATTTGAATGTTCAGGGTGAAAATTAAGTTCATTTTTCGTCATGGATTTTCCATATATATATATATATATATATATATATATTGTACACAAAGACAACCCACCACAAAAGATTAACTATTTGATTGAATTTTAGGTACTTTAGTTGTTGGCTAAAGAATTAAATTTTTATTTTTAATACAGGCTGGTGTGGTGCTGGAGCTGATCACTACGAGCCTTTAATTGCTCAGCCATCTTCACTTGTTTCCCAGGAGAAGGTTGCTTTTGTACTTTGAGGGAATTAGTCCCTGCAGTTTTGTGACCTAGAGAGAGGTTGAATAGAAGTAGCCGCCGAATTTGTTTTTCTCCACAGAGTTAGACTTGCAATGTTCTCCTGATATTTTTTTCCCCAAATAATCAGGAGGATATATTTTTTGTTAAGATCATTTAGCATCGATCATCATTTGACTTGCAGGTTCACTGCCTGCACTTGTAGTATTTGTAGTGAGTTTCATCGGCATTTGTTATTGTTGCTGGGTTTTCATAGGGTGCTTGTATGATCTTGAATTTCTGGCCAAAGATGGAACAGTGCTTGTATGTTCAAAGTTTAATTTGACTGATTAATTTCATCTATGCACCACAATTGTGGAACTATGATGACAGCTTATTTTCTGAGAACTCAGGTCATGGAAATTGGGAGGCACTGAATGAAGGCAAGCTGAACTGTGTCTGAATATTAATTACTCAGCTTGGCTAAAATGGTTTATTTCCATAGTTCTATACAAAGAGAAGCTAAAAAAATATGAGGCGATCTCTACTGTTTTATTTAAATAGGAAAAAAAAATAGTATAAAGTACAAGTACTATTATCTTTGCACCATCTATTAAAAAAAATCATTGTTGTTCTTTGTTTTTTTTTTATTTTCCACCTTCTTCATGAAAATTAAACATAAAAAATGAAACTATATATACTCGATCTAGAAAATTTTGTATGTGTCACATGGCTTGTAAAGTAACAATTCAAATGTTAAGTTGGCCATAATAAAGTAGCTTTCCATCTATAAAATCAAGCATGGCCATGTATTTGATTGTTAGTTTAGATACTAAAGATTGTGGAGGTGATCATGGCAGGTTGTACATATAGGAATCTTGCTTTGCCTCGTAAAAAAGTTACCAGCCTAATTTTCTAAGTATTTTGACAATGACCTCGATACCAGTGTTCATGGGCGCTGCACCTCCCTTACAAGCTCCTTTATTGTCCCCATTCAACAAATGTGCTGCCATCTGCTTCAACTATAGACTAAAAGGCATACAAAAGTTCAAAAAGCATAGAAATGAAATGCCCATTTTCACCACAATTCTCTTCTGTTCAAAAGCTTAAGCAAGAAGAATATTAAACATGTATTTCTTTCTACGAGTAACCTTTTCTTTTCTTTCTTATTTTCCTGTTGAATAACATAGATTGAAACAATGTATTTATGCTACATGCATACTTAATTCTGTCCTAGTTCATGTTTATGTTATGCCTATGGGTCTGGTTTTACAGACTGGATTGTTGAATCCAGAAACTAGGGGTCTTCACTGGTTGCTGACGCTAGCTAACACATATTTATTAAGTAAAATTCTAGATGGAGAATTCAAAACCATTAACAGCAATAGTGGAAAGCAATGGAGGCTATAACATATTCTCAACCCGCCATGCCTTTTTACATAAGCAATTTCCTCTACACCTAAACAACAATAAAGTAGGATTTCTTGAATCCCCACCAAAATATCCTCCATCATTTCCCTTTTCCCTCCCTATATAAGTCCTTGTCTCCATTCCACCATTGTCTGTCAGATGTGTGTCCTCACTGAGCCTTTTCTAACTAAGTTCTCCTTAGCTTTCCCCATTAAAATCATAATCTCTAAACTCACTAAGAAACCCCACTAAACTTCTTGTTAATTATACCTCTTTCAACAATGGATACTATAAGCAAGGCTAAAAAGCTTCAAGCTATGCACAGTTTGAAGACTCAGTTTTATTACAATCTCATGTTTCGTTCATTCCTTGCCTTGACGTGTAGTTTGCTTTTTTCCTTTCCTCTTTGGTTTCCATCCCTATGTTCATCCATGAAGCTATTTCTATCTCTATCCATCCCAAATAAGTTTTCCTCCTTCTTTAGCCCCAAGTGCTTGTTTATACTGGTAAATGTCATTGTTGTCTTTCTTGTTGGAGAATCAAGGTTTGGTGGGTCTCACTCATCTCCAGTGGGCGAAATTTATGATGAATATGTAGAGAGGAGCTGGAGTCTTAGAGGAGTGTCAACTCATCAAGACAAGGCAGAGGAGAGTAAACTGGAGGTGAACTGGGTTGACCAAGAGACTAATGTTCAAGATAAAGAAGTAGTACTGAAGGAAGAAGTTGCTGAATTAACCAACAAAGGAGATAAAGAAGTAGCGGTGAAGGAAGAAGATGGTAGAGAAGCTAATGAATTAACCAACAAAGGAAAGAAGGATGCTCATGAAGAGGTTAAAGTAAAAGAAGATAGGCATGAGGAGAAGGAAATAAGTGAAGAAGAAGAAGAGAGTGGATTGCCTCCAGAGGAACTAAACAGAAGAGTCGAAGAGTTCATTGCAAGGGTTAATAAGCAAAGGTGGCTTCAAGCCCAGTTATTAGTCTGTTGTAAGGCATGATTACTAGGATGCAGACACTGTAGTGCCATCAGAAAGTTGGAGTAAATGCTGTATTCCTTGCTGCTATGGTCATTATTTTTGGCACAATAAATCTGCCAAGTTTTCTGTACTTGGAACTTAGGAGAAGGGCTTTGTAATTAATCTGTACTTATAAATATTTATCTCTATTGAAAAACAGTTTATAAATAAAGGACTCTTCATTTTTAATTGTTTTACCTTTTATTAATTGAAAAGGAACGGCGAGAGGAGGGAAAAAAAAATGCTCTGGTGCTTTAAACAGAAGTGTTGACAATAAATATGGTATTGTAAAGGAAAATTTGGTGTTCTTAATTATCTAAGCCCCTTTGCAACTCCCAGCTTGATCCATGAATTATTATTTTTTTAATTAAGCGAGGTACCTCAATATACATAAATTACATAATTTAATGAATCATTCGAGGACTTCCAGATGACATGATTAAGTAAATTATTCTTATTCCTTGTTTTTAATCTCACAAGTTTAATTTTCATACTCTTCATTTTCATTTTAAAGCTTTATTTGCACCCCAATCATTCCATTCTTTATTACCAAATATATAACATCATCATGGCTGTGGAATTCCAAGACACTTGAAATCATGATCCATTCCCTTGTTAAGTAATTTGTGAAGTCATTGGACATGAGTTATCTATAGAATAAAACAATTCACAATATAAAGAGGTTTAAAGAGATGGACAAAATTAGCTACCTGTGTAACCTCGCTATAGTCATTGACAGGAAAGAAAAATATTGGTTGTCTGCATAAAATATGCTCTAACAAACACCCAGTTATCACCAGCTTGCAGTGTAATGTTGGGTCGTGAGACATGGAAGAACATCCAGTTGTTTCTGTTGACTCTTTGGGTGGTGAGCGGTGGGTTTGAAATGTCAAGGGGAATATTGCTTTTTTAAGAGGCAAGACAGCGCTATTTCAAATGGAATTCCTTGGAATCTGGGAGTATTTTCTGGGCCAGCCTGCATCCATTGTGACTTTGACCCCTGCATGGCTCATATTCCTTCCTTAGCAAATAAGAGATGTTCAGGAATAAGATTCATTTATTGAATAATCGACTGATTTTTTAGCCAAGTAATTTAATTTATTTTTTATAGTTAAGGTATATAACAATATGACATGGAAAGCTCAGAGAATTGGTAAGTGATATGTAGTAGGTGATGCCTAATAAGATAAGTGACAAAAAATAATGGTAATAGTGGGTGATGTTTGGTAAGTCAAATGACTAGTAGCTGATACATGTAAAAGATCTTTTTTGATGGATGTGATGACTCTTTAATGGTAAAGTCAGTAACTTTATAGAGAGAGAAAATACAATGATATTTTAGAAAGATAGACTCTGAAAATATGTATGACAAAAATGTTGAGAATGAAGAGATTGTGAACTTTTGACTTAAAGGATTCATGATATATTTAATGCACATGAATCTTATCATTTTATGGAGAGAAATGGCTGAAGTGTAATTTTCTTCTTGTAATATTTTGAGTTGTATTCTATTTAAAATAATACTTATTTGATCAATATAAAATATTGAAGGACCCGCGTGGGGTTCGAGAAAAATTATTTGGCGAGTGTTGGGCTCAGGAAAGGTGTCCGAGCCCATTAGAGATGATAGTGGGTTCGAGCGCGCTGCCTGGACCTAAACACACTAGCCTCGAATGTGATAGCCCAAGCCCACAAGGACATTAGAGTGCATGCCCAGCATCCTTGGTGCTAGGCGCATGCCCTGCATGGGCATAAGCCCATTGGGGTGCACGGGGCTAGCGCCCAGTGCTGTAGCCTGACCCATGTTTTTTGGGTTTTTCTTTTCTTTTCAAGAATTTCTTTACATTTCTTTGCATTCATTTTGGAAGATTTTTTTGGTCAATTTTATTTGGATGTACAAGTTGGTTTTAAAAAAAGAGGGCAGGCTGGTTGAAACTTTCATTGGTGGGTGGTGGCTAAGCTCTTGGTGTGTTAATACCTAACATGGTTGTATTGCCCTTGCATCCCTACAATTTTGATGAAAGTGCATTATATTACAACAAATATATATGAAGCTGATTTTTGTCATGTAGCAAGCCCAAGCATGATAAAAGGGCTCTCTACTTTTCACATGTTTCGCTCCCCGCAATGTTTCGAATCCCACAAAGAAATCTAAGTGCGACTGTGTGGTCAACTTCAAGTTATTCCTACATAGAAACTTTGTTTTCATAAAAACTTGAAGAAAAGTTGTGTTCAGGGAGGTGTAAATTTTCATATTTTGGATTTACATGCAAGAATACGGTTTAGATACATTGAAGTTCATCATTTTTAAGTTCCAATACAAAGGCCAGAGGTTCTTTGGTGTCGGTTTCGTTTTATGATTTCTACTTTTATTTTCAAAAAACAAGGAACAGGATTTGAAAGCTTGTTTATTTTTTTGACACATGACCATAAATTGTCATGTAAAAGACGAGTTTATTTGTTTGTTTGTTTTTTTAATTGTGGGTATCCGGGTCAGCTTACGCGCATCTCGATTAATCCCCCGATAACATGAAATTAACTATCAGGTAAGTCTCCAGTAGCCCTGAGGTTTGTGGCACTCAAACTAGTGATATTTGAATAGCAAATTCAGGATCTGATTAGTTTAACTACACGGGTTTGTCGAGAAGATGATAGATGACATTTCTTTAGACCGGGCTCGTAAACACTCTTACATTATTGTACCCAATAAGAATGTAGGCCCAAGATCATTGCGGGCCTCAGAGTTAACCCGAATACAAGCCTCCTGAATTGGACTTTTACTATTTTGGAGCTTTACTTAGCCCTAGGGTGCCTTGGAAATCCAATGCTCCCAGAGATGAGCAATCCTCGACTTGGTCCTGAAGGTGTCATCGGCCCATCACGCTTTCTGCTTAAGCAACCAGCGAGCCAGACGACACATCTCTTGAAGCTCCTTGCTTAAACATAGCCCATTTGTCACCAATTAAAGGAACAGAATATATTTGCATTAAATGCAGGCACTCACTGTCAGACACGTGTCATCCTATGGACTGATTAAGCACTCGTCATCAATTGTCCACGGCCTACGTAATCTATAATGGAGACAACTTTATCAGGGGCTCGTTTTCGAAGGATGGGTTTTAAAGTGAAATTGCATGCAACTCACGGTATGGCTCTGTAATTTACTCAAAAATAATATTCTTTGCTTTGGCCAATTAAAAGTTGACAGGTTGTTAGTTAAAAAATAATAATATTTTCTTAAGGCATGCTGGGACAGGTAAGATTGTTAGGCCCTTGTGCTCTTTTGATTGCGGTGGGGGTATCGGGCCATTCGGCCCATTTACGAGTTGGTCTTATAAGCTAGTTTGAGTTTATTTGTGGAAAAATAATTTCAGTCTTTTTTCTTTTTTAAAAAAAAAGATTCTAGAAAATAGTAAACTAAGGTATTGTTTAATATTATCATGTTTTCCTGTTTTAAGCATGTTTAGTTGAAGTGTTGCATTTATTTTTTATGTAAAAAAATTAGAAAAAAACTTTTTAAAAACAACATAAAATTACTTTTTTATATTTTATAATTGAGTTTTTTTATGTACATGATGATATATTACTGATATAAAAAACAATATATATTACTGATATTAATGTTTTCATAACAACAATCCACCATTAATATTAACTTAATATCATAATAATGATCGCTATCATTGTTATAATGATTATTATCATTATTTTAGGCTTTTTTTTATGTTTACATCAACTAAAAAAAATTTAAATTAGTGAAATTTGAATTAGTGGTAGAGTTATTCTTGATTTGAGTGAGATTCTTGATAGAAGAACATGTTTTTTTATTTTATTTTTTGATTATAAAAATTACAAGCTTATTGGATTACAGACGTACTACTAAATTTATTAGAGTACAAGATAAATAAGTTTAAAAAAACATGTGAACTTGATTTAATTGTAGAGTAATTGTTATTGTTAATTTTTATGGATTATTTTTGCGTTGCATCATTTTTTAAATTCACTCGTTCTATTTTATTTTTGACTTTAAGAATTTTGTATCATGTAATTTTTTTATACTTTTATTTCGTCACTTCTGTAATCAAATTTGACTTGTTATTACTAATTCAGATTTCATAATTCTTTGATCAACTTTAATGTATGACACCATCATGATAATCAAGATCATCAATTTCAACTTCACTTCACTATCATTTTTTATTTTAATATCATCATCATTATTAATTACTCCATCATACCATTAACTCAATGACTTTTGAAAATATATTTAAATTTTTTTTCTTCAACATTCCATTGTTATCCCTTTTATCTTTACTATTTAGTGATAAAAATAACAATCATTGTTAATTTTGTATCACTATAACAATTACCATGTCACCATCATCAGTCCTCTATTTATCATGCACGTACCCTAATGTTCCTATTTCATTATCATAATTAAATGTGTCATATTATTAGTTTTATATTTTAACTTGTAGTATATTTTTATATTTTTTTAATTAAATATTTTTCTGAAAATATTTTCCTTGATGTACCTTGTTGAGAAGTTTTTTTTTAACAAGAATCAATTGTTGCTAGAGAGAGGCGCATGAAAAGCCATGGTCGAGGTGCTGAAGCTTGGAACACAATTGACGTCTTTGAGCAGGATTCGCATCATCATTATTTTTTAGAGAAATTCCTATATATCTTCTTCGTAGTTGCCTTTCGAGGGTCCTGTTGGAAAATTTTATTTTTCTAGTGATATTTTTCTAATTATTTTTGGAGTCTATATTGAAAAAAAAATTGACTACAAAGAAAAAAAATATAAAAAATAATAAAAATATCTTTACTTATAATTTTTTATTTTAATTATATTTATTTTTTTAAAAAATAAATTTTAAAAATAACTAAGTATTCTCACAGCATCATAAATCTTTCTATCTTGTCTTGTTCAATTGTTTTGTTTTTAAGTATTTGAGAACATAATTGTGGGAAATATTTTTTGTTTGGAAATATATTAAAATAATATTATTTTTATTTTTTAAAAATTATTTTTTATATCAGAACATTAAAATAATATAAAAACATCAAAAAAATATTAATTTAAATTTAAAAAATATTTTTTTTAACTTTTTTTTTTAATATTTTTAAAATATAAAACCAAATACAACCCTTTTAGCCCTCCATGATACAGTTTATTCGCATGATTTTGACCACCCGAGAAGCCCAATTATGACCGCACACCAGACTAGATGAGTTTCTTGGTTTTGACAGTCATGTAGAATGCTGGCTTTATTATTATTTTTCCTGAGTTTTTAGGTTTTTTCCCATGTAAAATGATATCGTATCGTTAATTAAATTTAAATAAAATTGAACAGTATCATTACAGAATATTACACCCATATAGCATATTGAAGAATAAAGAAATACAATAAAATATTAAATAAATACATAAAACTAATTTTATGCAAATTTACTATATATTAAATAAACCACGAATTGTTAAATGATCCAAATTAATTCTCTACTTTTCTCTTTAGTTTTAAATCGATAATATTAAAAATAAATTGTTGAATGTCTCTTGAATCCTGAATTAACCCGCTGAATCAGCCGAGGTTTTACAATAATGTCTCTCTAAAGGAGTAGAAGAAGTAATTAATTAATTTATTCTCCTTCTCTCTCTTAAAAAAGAAAAAAAATACAGGTGTTGCTTGCAAAGACAAAAGAGCAGCCTTTCGGAGATCTCAAGGGCCTTGCGATTGCGCTCCCCCCTCGACGTTTCCGAGGTTATTCTGAGGCCTCGGTCACCACCATTGCCAACTCCCTCAAAACCCATCTCTTTGATTCTCCCAAAACACACACACACACACACACACACACACACTTTTAAAAGAGAAAGCAGAGATTGTTATCAATCTACAAAGATAAACAAAAGAAGAATGGCTGCACTTTATTCGACGACATGTCGTTCACATTCATACTCTCTATTACCTTCTTCTTCTTCATCATCATCATTCCATGGGCAGAATCATCAACGATTAAACTTCTCCTCTTATATTGCGAAAAGGGTTTTACCAGCTAAGGTTTCTTTCCATTCTCGAAGAAATTATCATTTAAATGTGGTTCTCATGCAAGATGGTTAGTCCTTTTAGTTTTATTGTTCTCATCCTCTTTTTTTTCCTTTTTTTTTTTTTTTTTTTCTAAAAACGATTGTTTTTTTAGTCGTATGAATTGTTTAGCAGATTTATTTGTATATTTTTTGATATGTTTGGTTAAATTGCCTACTTGTACCGTTGTGTGTCTTTTTGATT
>Ga0307517_10005072_pt1 | contig 20007 bp, 14 predicted proteins | sample 23_EM_MG_FD_194515 | JGI IMG/M metagenome (GOLD analysis project Ga0307517, IMG submission 194515) | Populus trichocarpa ectomycorrhiza microbial communities from riparian zone in the Pacific Northwest, United States - 23_EM | ecosystem: Host-associated > Plants > Roots > Unclassified | place... | reverse complement strand
AAAAAAGAAAAAAAGAAAAAAGAAGGAGGACCCATACAGTAAAGCAGCCAAAATATCATAATAAACATGAACCATATAGCTATACTTTTGAAGTAATATTTTTTATTACAATTTGTTTCCACTTAGAATAGCTCTTCTTGTTCTATTTCTTAATGCGTTCTCGTTTGTAATAGTGGTTGGAAAACCTTTTTGTTTTATTTTTTAGTGTTTTTATATCGTTTTGGCGTGCTAATATCAAAAATTAATTTTAAAAAAATAATAATATTATTTTGATGCATTTTCAAGCGAAAAAACAACAACCACTACTATAATGCCTAACAACTCATAGTATATGATGCTTTTCAAAAGTATTTTTTGTTTGAAAATAAATTAAATATATTTTTTTATTTTTTATTTTTTATATTAACATATTATAATTATAAAAAAAAATTTAATTTAATATTTTTTTAAAATAAAACAATGATAAAAATACTAAACATGATCTTAGAAAATGACCTCGTTATATCGACTTTGCTTAAAATTGTCACGTGTAATCACGCACTTAGAAAATGACCTAGCTATATCGACTTTGCTTAAATTGTCACATGTAATTTATTTATTTTTTTAATTTTACGATAAAATGTATTTTCAAATCAATTTATATATCAAACATGGTGGGCTCCATCCACCGGCTACAACCAGTCAATTCTCGTGTCCTATTATCTCTGACACTTTGACTTCCTTTACTCCCTTTTCCATATTTCTTTGTTTGTTCCCCCATCAACCCTTAGAGCGCGTCCCTTTACGCCACAATGACTTTGTTTAACTTTGCTATCACAATTTAAAAAAATCAGATTTATAAAAATATTTTTAGTTATAATTTTAAAATATAAATTTGATCAAGATTACTGTAAAATAAATTCTTATATGTATAATAAATAAAAAAATTAATTGTAAATAAAATTATATTATTATAGTTCCTGCAAAATCAAGGATTTAAAATATAATTACGTGAAAGATGCTTTTTGTATTTTAAAAATATTTGAAGTTCTTTTATTTTTTAATAATTTTGCAGAGATTGATTGAGAGACATGGTGGTCTTCTTCTTCCACGCACATATTTCGAACATTGAGCTTGGACTTCCAAATCCCTATAATCGATCCTCCCTCGAAGGCAAGCGAACCTCATTCTCTAAGCAATCAAATTTCTCCACCAAATATTCTCAGTTTTTTCTCAGCAAGGGACAAATATTAGGTAAGAGATACGTAGAGAGAAGAAGCCCGAGTGGCTCGTTAACTGGCAAGTGAAACAAAACAAAAGTAAAGTGATGAAATAAAATCATTAATCCTCTAAAAGTCAGCCCTTGTGTCTTCATTTCAAGTCATAAACACATACTATTATCTCTCACAAGTTTGAGTGTGTATTTTGTTGTTTTCTTTGTCCAAGAAACTATAGATTCGCTTCTGTATTTCCTGTCCCTTCGATATCTTTTTCTTTCTCTAGATTCTGTCACCTGTTGCTTTCCTTAATTGCTTTTTTACGTTTTCAGAGAGAGAGAGAGAGAGAGAGAGAGGGAGGGAGGTTTTTGAAATGGGAACGAACCTATTTCTTGAAAAGTTGGCAACTGTGGGCTGCTGTATTGACATGGTACTTCTATTTCACTTGCAAGTGATGTCTTAATGCATCGTTGGAACCCTTGAGGTGGGTTCTTCTTATATGACTCCAGACTCGCTAAAGTTTCTTTCTTTCTTTCTTCAATAATCTTATCAACTCTTCTTCAAAGCTTTGATCTTGGGATCTGGCTTAGTTGTTAATTGTTGCTTAATTTGCTAAATGTTGCTTTTTGTTGGCTTGTAGGTGCTTTGGGATGTGTGTTTGAAGTTGCTTCATTTGGATGACTTTCTTGCTCTCACAGTAGTGGTTGTTGAACAGTATAGGGTTTTGGGGATTAGTTGAATATATATTTTTTTATTTTTTTTGTGAAGGGTTTAGGTTTCAAGTGGGGTCAAGAGATCTCAGTTTGTTTGGCTGGCTTCACCTATCTATATATAATCTTATTTTTTTTTCTTGTTTAGTGGTGTGAATTATTGCTTCGCTTTCAAGTTGTTAACTCGGTCCTTGTTTTGTGGTTCCTGAGGTGTTTTGCATTTGAAGTTTGTTCATTTGGGGTGCTTATTTTATTTTCCTTTCTTTTCTCTAAAGGGCATCACTATGGTCTTGGTTTCTTAAAGTTATAGGGATTTGATTTCAAGTGGGGATTGGTGATATCTCTTAATTTCACTTCCTTTTGTTGCTTCATTTGCAATTTGGAACTTGCGAGCTGCTTTTTTTTTTTTTTGGCTGGAGATTTGACATGCGAGTTCCTTCAATTGGGCTTCTTCTCTTGAAAAGCAGTTAATGCCCAAGAAATATCAACTTCAATGCGGGAGTCTTTGCCTTGATTTGAGCTGGGGCTAAGCTTTGATTTCAGTAATGGCGATGGTGGAGACTGCTCCAATGACTTTCCTCAGATCGGTGTTCTTTGCTTGCTTTCTTTGTTCATCTTGGGGTCTCAAAACCACAACTCAATCCTGTGATCCAAATGATATGCGGGCCCTGAAGGAATTTGCAGGAAAGCTCACGAATGGGTCCATCATAACATCATGGTCCAGCAAGACTGACTGCTGTCAATGGGAAGGGGTTGTATGTCGAAGTAATATCAATGGCTCAATTCACAGCAGGGTTACCATGCTGATTCTGTCCAAAATGGGTCTTCAAGGGTTAATTCCGCCCTCCTTGGGCCGCTTAGATCAGCTGAAATCAGTTAATCTCTCTTTCAATCAACTCAGTGGTGGATTGCCTTCGGAGCTCTCGAGCTTGAAGCAGTTGGAGGATCTTGATTTGAGCCATAACTTGCTATCAGGACAAGTTTCAGGGGTGCTTTCTCGTTTGTTATCCATTCGGACACTGAACATTTCCAGCAATCTGTTCAAGGAAGACTTGCTTGAGCTTGGAGGATACCCAAATCTTGTTGCGTTCAACATGAGCAACAATTCGTTCACTGGTCGAATCAGTTCTCAAATTTGCAGCTCCTCTGAAGGGATTCAGATTCTTGATTTATCTGCGAACCATCTCGTGGGCGATCTTGAAGGCTTGTTCAATTGCAGCAGATCTCTTCAACAATTGCATTTGGACTCCAATTCACTTTCAGGCTCTCTCCCTGATTTTTTATACTCAATGTCAGCTTTGCAGCACTTCTCTATCCCCAACAACAATTTCTCTGGCCAGTTAAGCAAGGAAGTGAGTAAGCTCTTTAATCTTAAAAACCTGGTTATTTATGGAAACCAGTTTTCAGGCCATATACCAAATGCATTTGTCAACCTTACATATCTAGAACAATTTGTTGCCCATTCAAATATGTTGTCTGGACCTTTGCCTTCAACACTGTCATTCTGCTCAAAGCTTCACATTCTTGACCTTAGAAACAATTCTTTAACTGGTCCAATTGATCTTAATTTCAGTGGAATGCCTAGTCTTTGTACACTTGATCTTGCCTCTAATCACCTTTCTGGGCCACTTCCAAATTCTCTATCTGTTTGCCGCGAATTGAAGATCTTGAGCCTGGCTAAGAATGAATTAACCGGAAAAATCCCCGAGAGTTTCGCAAATCTCTCATCACTTTTGTTTCTCTCATTGTCCAACAATAGTTTTGTGGACTTATCTGGGGCACTTACAGTACTGCAGCAATGCCAAAATCTCTCCACTCTTATCCTCACAAAGAACTTCGTTGGTGAGGAAATTCCCAGAAATGTAAGTGGTTTCCGGAATTTAATGGTCTTAGCATTTGGAAATTGTGCTCTCAAAGGCCAAATCCCAGTTTGGCTGTTGAGATGCAGGAAGTTAGAAGTTCTTGATTTGTCTTGGAATCATCTGGATGGAAGTATTCCTTCTTGGATTGGCCAGATGGAGAATTTGTTTTACCTGGACTTCTCAAATAACTCCCTAACTGGAGAGATCCCCCTAAGTTTGACTCAGCTAAAGAGCCTCGCAAACAGCAGTTCACCCCATCTAACTGCCTCTTCTGGTATTCCTCTATATGTAAAGCGAAACCAGAGTGCTAGTGGTTTGCAGTACAACCAAGCCTCAAGTTTCCCTCCTTCAATATTGTTGAGCAACAATAGAATAACTGGGACAATTCCACCTGAAGTTGGAAGGCTGCAAGACCTCCATGTCTTTGATTTGAGCAGGAACAACATTACGGGGACCATACCTAGCTCCTTTTCTCAGATGGAAAACCTGGAAGTTTTAGATTTGTCATCCAACAATCTGTATGGGTCAATCCCCCCATCGCTTGAGAAGCTGACATTCCTGTCGAAGTTTAGTGTGGCTAATAATCACTTGAGGGGACAAATTCCCAGCGGAGGGCAGTTCTATAGCTTTCCTAGCTCAAGCTTTGAGGGTAATCCGGGACTCTGTGGGGTAATAGTCTCTCCCTGTAATGTCATTAATAATATGATGAAGCCTGGTATCCCATCTGGTTCAGACAGTAGTAGATTTGGTCGAGGCAATATTCTTAGCATAACAATCACTATAGTAGTTGGGCTTGCGCTGGTCCTCGCTGTTGTTTTGCACAAGATGTCAAGGAGGAATGTGGGGGATCCTATTGGTGATTTGGAGGAGGAAGTCAGTCTTCCGCACAGGTTATCTGAAGCTCTCAGGTCTTCCAAGTTGGTGCTTTTTCAGAATTCTGATTGCAAAGACCTCACAGTTCCAGATTTGTTGAAATCAACAAATAACTTCAACCAAGCAAACATCATTGGTTGTGGTGGATTCGGCCTGGTTTACAAAGCCAACCTTCCCAACGGTACAAAAGCTGCAATCAAGAGGCTTTCTGGGGATTGTGGTCAGATGGAACGAGAATTTCAAGCTGAAGTGGAAGCTCTCTCAAGGGCTCAACACAAAAACCTTGTTTCTCTTCAAGGTTATTGTAGGCATGGTAATGACAGATTATTGATTTACTCTTACATGGAAAATGGAAGCTTGGATTATTGGCTGCATGAATCTGTTGATGGCGGCTCAGTACTTAAATGGGAGGTGAGACTCAAGATAGCTCAAGGAGCAGCTTGTGGGTTAGCATATCTGCACAAAGTTTGCGAGCCACATATAGTTCACCGAGATGTGAAATCGAGCAACATACTTCTAGACGAGAAATTTGAAGCTCACTTGGCTGATTTTGGTCTCTCAAGGCTACTTTGTCCTTACGATACTCATGTGACAACAGATTTGGTAGGTACATTAGGTTATATACCTCCTGAATATAGCCAAACATTGATGGCAACATGCAGGGGTGATGTTTACAGTTTTGGTGTTGTTCTTCTTGAACTTCTTACCGGTAGAAGGCCCGTGGAAGTTTGCAAAGGAAAAAACTGCAGAAATTTGGTTTCCTGGCTGTTTCAGATGAAGTCCGAGAAAAGGGAGGCAGAGATTATAGACTCAGCAATTTGGGGTAAAGATCGTCAGAAACAGCTGTTTGAAATGCTCGAAATTGCATGCAGATGCTTAGACCAAGATCCTAGGAGGAGACCCCTTATCGAAGAAGTTGTTTCATGGCTTGATGGTATTGGATTCCAAGCTGCTCAACAATGAGCTATAATAATACTGCACTTAGTTTCAGGGTTCTTAGTTTCAGTTGGGGTGGACATGGGAAGGTATACTTGTAAAGTAAACTCTATTCCAAGTTTCTATAATGTTGAAATCTTGACCAAGTTTCTATTGTATTATTCTGTTATAAATAAGCATATTATAAAATGCGTCGTCCTTGCCCTTGTACAGTTTTCTTTTTGTTCCCCATTATATTACCATGGGAAGATCAAAGCCTTCACATTGTGCTACACGTATTACATATTGATGTAAATCAATTTACTAGGTTTCTTTTAGAATTTGAATCATCCCCCCAAGGTCTTGACCTTCAAGCATGCAAGGATCAGGCTACTGATCCAATGACTGTAATATATAGATATTAGAAATTAGATATGCTGCAGATTACAGAGACTGCCCATCTTTTAGCTATTGTTTTGGCTTGCTTGCTCTCGTCTTGAGCAAGCCACTATTCTGATATTTACATTACTTGTTCATGGTTTATGCATCATGTCTGCAACTGTCAAGTCTCGTAAACTTTCTTGGCATCCACCCATGTCATTCGAAAGACAGCTACATGCCATTTATGCAGAAAGATAGATTAGCCTCCCTCCACATTTTCTTGAGTAGAGAAGCTTTAAGAGGCAAAGCTAGGCGGTCACTCTGTAGCAAATCCTTTTGTGAAACAGAAGATTGGATTATATGTCACTTCCCTACATAAAAAACATCATGGGTAAGGTTTTTCTTGATTGAGAGAGACCCTAAAAATATTAAAATGCAACCGTAAAGATACCTTTTACGTGATTTTCTTGCTTGGGTGTCCACGTTGACAGGATAGGTTGACGTGCCATAATGCCATTACTCAAGGTTACCTACCTCTCTTTTTTGACTTTGCTAGCATAGCCTGCTGAAGAAACTTTTTCTAGCTAAAAAAGCAGCAGATATTGGTGATGTGAAACTCACTAATAATCTTAAACCGGAAGGATTTGAATTTTGGACACCAAATGGAGGCCTAATAATAATAATTAAAAAAAAAAACAGAATGAGATTTCTTGGGTCATACAGTGGTTTGATATAATTTGCCAGGTTAAAAATTTAACAATAAAATATAGAAGAAATCTTTGTATTTTTCAAAGTCTTGGATCCTTCGCAAATGTATGTGCATGGATTGATTGAGATTAATAATTGAGTAGTGTTCGGTATCCATCTTTTTCTGTCACCTCGATCGTAACCTTTTCTCTTTCTACCTCGAGCTTGAAGCTCCGAAAATCTCTCCCTTTTTCTACGCAAATTTCCAAATCGAACTTTCCTTGGTGTTTTTATTCTTATATCTTCCTTTGCCTTTTCTTTTTCTTTGGGCGTCCTATCACGGATTAAACATGTGGAAACAAATGTAAAATCGAGCTCCTTTGTGTCATCATGTAAGGATATTCAAAAAGGTTTGTTCGGTAAGAAAATGGAATTCGATGAGGCATGATATTGAATTGGATAAGATTGAATAAGTCAAGATTTTTTTTTTTATCAGTACAGATACTTGAGAAGACAAGCTTACCTGTTATAATATCTCTTGCATGCATAAAAAACGTTGAGTATCATAACAGCACATTGTATTTTTCCTATTAAAAACTTTAAAAATCCAAAAAACTTCAGTCCATTCGAGTATGCATGCATTTCAATTGGACAGAAAATGGAAATTCAATTCTTGTTGAGCAACTTTTGTGTCAAAAAGTCGTCGTGGTTGATAAGACACGACTGATTACGCCAGTGGATCCATCACCCTCAGACCTCGAAGAAAACAAGCACTCCGATTTGGATACGGGTAATGTCATATTGGGCTCTAGCAAGAGGCCTAGATAGCTAAAGACTATGAATCTTACCAGAGCCAAGCTTATCCTAACTGATATTTTGTCACTAGTTTCTTCTAGGGTCTAGTTGTTTGTGTTGGACCTTAAACCTAAAATTCTAAACAAATGGGCCTAAAGCTGTTCGAGGGAGTAAACATTTTTGTTGCAACAAGCGGACAGCATGCAAGGATCATCCTGCTTTTGTCTTTAACAAAACCTAGAGTTTTCCTCTACTTCCACAGTTTTCTTTTCCTTTTTGGTCTTTCAATATGTTCATGACCAACTCGCTTAAGTTGTTTTGCTACTCTAATGCCCAGTATATGAAAGTTTTGATCTTTCTATGCTTTTTTGCAAGCATTCGGTTGCTTAATTTTGATAATTTTTTCTTGCTTTTGATAGATTGTTTCCTTGTCTTGGTTTTGTTGCATTTATTCTATTATAGTTGTGCCTATGATGATGTTAACTTTTTATATGCTATCATGTTCTATATCCATGAAAAAATCCAAATCATATTATTTCTTCCCCCTAGCAAGTTTGGGATAGTTAAAGTATTGATTTTTTTTTTTTCAATTTGTTAGAGCTTATATTGCAAGTGATGATAAACAAGACCAACAATCAGCCACTCCTTTCTGGAGAATGATGATGCTGTCAAAATAAGAATCATCAGATCTGATGCATTTGTACAGGCTCTTCAATCTTCTTCTGTGTCCGTATATTTATTTTAGTTCATTTTTTTTATGATGGTTAATGGGAGGTAATTAATTAGTGTTTTGGTAATGTGGACGGCTTCTTATTCTTTGTCAAGATTATGCATTATTGCTTGATTGGTGTTCTTTGAGAGAGTTAAATACATTGCTTTAGTTTCATTTGACATATTTATTATGATGGCATGAGTTCTTTCTCAATGTCAAATTCTTAATTCAATTAAAAGGAAGAAGAATTTCCATTTAATGTACAAATTAGTATGTGCTGGATGTTGAGCCTCAACAGTGCCTATGGTGGCTCTAGAGCTAGCATGGTTTGCTCTAGAATTTCAATTTAAGTAATTTATTGAAGTCTGCTTCTGCCTGCAGCTTCTCTAGTTAGTGTTGACACGGCATTTTTTAAGATTTAAATTACTTACTGTGTCCAAAGTTTTTCCCTTTTGGTATCAAAGTGATTTAGAACTTTGAGTGAATAAGAACTTACTAAAGTTTTGTTGTGCCTGTGATGGGTTTAGATATACTATGAGCAACAGCAATGAAATTACCTTAATATGAGGCACTGATTGTTGATTTTCTGGTGTGTTGAACGTATCATGACATTACTAATTGTGATTTGAGTCATTGGTTTGAATTTATGGTTTTGCAGAATTTGAATGTGCGTTCCTCGGTCGTTTCTTCTTGCATGATTACATAGCCCTGTTGGAAGAATATTATGCTTGTTTTCTTTAACCTCCTTCTGTGAACTTTTTTTGCTAGATAAATAGATATTTTTTAATATAAATTCTTATAGATGGTTTGCCTATGATGTGATTTACTGCACGTATCATCAGACAAAGTGATGATATTTTCACCACCTCTGGGGCAAAACCATGATTTGTTTTTTACCACGATCTTAAGCATAATATACCCTTCATGGTGGGGATGGGTGCCATTTGCAAGATACATAAAATTGTATTACATTTGTGTTGAAATGACATTCACTGCTTCGTCAATGAATTTGATGAACTTTGTAAATGCAGATCAGATGCATCAGCTGTTTTGGATAGCACACTTAGTAAGGTGTGCTTATTGGGTATTCATCTCTGGTTCTCAAGTCACATTCACTGTTTGTCTAGATGGTTTCATGTTTGATTCAGAGTCTCCATAACAGTTGCTAGAAAGCCAGATGATATGGGGTCTTTGCAGCTTTCCACTCCAACTGCATCTCATAATGGATCTGCTTGTTGCTTCTCTTCCAGCTTTGTCTGTTTGTCTAGATGGTTTCATGTTTGATTCAGAGTCTCCATAACAGTTGCTAGAAAGCCAGATGATTGTCAAGTAAGAACTTGAGATTTGAATATGGGGTCTTTGCAGCTTTCCACTCCAACTGCATCTCATAATGGATCTGCTTGTTGCTTCTCTTCCAGCTTTGTGAAGCTCAACCATGTATATTTTGAGAAGCACTATTATTTCATTTTCAAGAATACTTGTTTTGAACAAATGGGACAGTATTATGAACAGATTAAGATTCATTCCGGTTTCCCAAGATTTGATACTGGCTAGCTAGCACACACAATTTACACATCGGTAGTTTCAGAATTCATGGTTCAGAAAGAAGACACATCAACATGGATCATCCTCCTTTTGCCCAAAGGAACATGTCAAATTCTCTCAAAACGTGTTCAGTTTTACATGTGCCGCACCACACCGACTTGTTCTTTATTTTACTTTTAACTATTAGGCTATGTTTATGTACGAAGAAATCAACATTCTGCAGCAAAACATCTAGCTAGAAGGGAACTATGGCAGCACTATTTTTGGCAAAAAGAGCCGTCATTAACATCTCTAGAGCTTCATCCAAGGATCACCCTCGTTGTGTTGTGTCTGCCAACAGGGCTTACTTCTCCACTGCTTTTCAACGAGCTCAAGTATCTCTATGCTATAATTCCTCTTTTTTATACATTGATCTCTCTCTGTTTCCTAAAATATTTAGACACAAAGCATATAGTTTGTCTTCAGACTGAAAAGCATGGCTACCTTGTCTAGCATTGAATTACATGTATTTCCACGATGGGGACTATTTGTCGGTTCCTAAGCTAGACCATTAATAACGCTTTTTTTTTTCTTCCATTATGTGCAAAATTTTCAGGGTACCAGTGTAGCAGCAGAGACAAGAAGAGAAACAAATAGCCCAGATAGGACACCACGAAAATCTTATAGTGCAACAAATTATCGAACTAGGCAAGGCTTAGACCCTGATGAATATGCAGGAGTAGGAGCAAAACAGTTTGTGGCTGACACTGCCAAAGAAGGGGTTAGAAAAGCAACACAAGTAGCAGACATGATTGGGGACGCGGCTAAGGAAACAATAGATGGTGCACGGGAAGCAGCCAAAGAGGCTAACCAAAAGGTTAGAGAGACAGTAGGTGGTGGAAATGATGATAGTAACAGTCATGATCATAACAGCCACGACAAGAACAATAATAACGTGGAAGATCCAGTGTTTGTTGAGGTCCATAAGTTGATGGACCAGCTGTTGATACAGTAGAGTACAAAAATATTGATGATTTGAGAAGAATAGGTGACAGCAGATTGAGAAAGCACTTGGTTCTTAAGTTTGCTTGCATTTGGTAGCAATAACTATGGTCTGTTACAATGTTTGTATCACGTTGGCTTAATTAGAAAACAATGGATTTGTGATAAGACCTGCACTGGGTCTTTTTTGTTTATCTTTATTTTCAGTAGGGTTTCTGAATTGAGATAAAATGAGCTTCAATAATTTTGTTTTAGCCCTCAATCTTGAAAAGTAGTGTGCTGAGCTTTGGTTCACCAAAACAAATACCAGCAACATATCACATATGAGAACCTTAAAATGGTCTAGGCAAAGGCTGATCAGGGAAGGCTGGTGCACAGCTAATCAGTTCCCAAATGATCATGACGCCTTGTCAGTGATTCTGTGGAGAATGAGACTTTTAGCCTTTGTGTATTCAAAGGAGCTTTGTCCATTTCCTTCATACAACCACAAAGGATTCTAAAACTTGAAGCTGAAATAGTTTCGAACCGTGAACTCACGCACTCTCTACACTACAGGACATTTTCAGACTAGAATTCTATCTTCACGACAGAAAGTGCCCAAATTTTGTCGAGTTGCATTGTTGAACAAAAAAACATCCGACTTGGAATCTGATACGCTCTTGCTTTGGCCATTAAATTGCCAAAACAAATTCCAAAGTGAAAAGGATTGGTAAAATGTGACACACAGCAACTCCAGGAACAAAGCCATTGAAAGCATTTTCCAGGGCAAGCAAAAAGGACCTGGAAAAGATGATAGGCAATCCATATAATCCAGCACTTCACTCATCATTTCCTATAAATCCATTTTGAAGGGTAATAAAGAATCAAAGAAGATGATAGGTAATGTAGATAGGGAATATAGATCACTTATCATCACCAATATTATAGCACAATTTAGATACGCCAAATAATTTTTTAAAACAACATCATACAAGATTTTTGTATTTTAGAACTAGTTGATAATTGGCCGTGCTATTTAAAAAAAAAATATTTGTTTCAATTTTTTTTATATATATTTAGATTGTTTTGATGTATTAATGTTAAAAATAAAATTTTAAAAATAAAAAATATTATTTTAAAATGATTCTAAACAAAAATTATTTTAAAAAATAATCGTTATCACAACATCAAACACTACCTCATACTCGAAAGATCTACATCTTATCAAACAGCTGTTTGGTTCTCTTTATAGACAAGAATTGTTCTTTTCCAAAGCAAAGTCATGATCCATTCATTTGTATTCTGTTTTTTGTTACTTCATCAACGATCTAATCTTCGTGATTCCCAGCTCAAACAAATTAGAGAATCTGGAAGGAATATAGGACCAATATCCAACTCCGATATTGAGAGTAACGGGCACTTTATGGAAGTCAAAATCATATGCAAAGGCCATTTCCTTTAATGTGTTATCATAAAAGGTGAAGAAAAGAAAAGAAAAGAGAGACGCGGAAGAGTGGAGGGGTGAAAGGTAGGTAGACATAAGAACATGGAATCACACTTGTGGGTGGAAATGGATTGAGATATTTGAGAGTTCATTTTTGCCATACCGTGAATTTGCTTAAACTAGTAGGTTCCTTTGTGCCTGTTAACGTTGTGTCGATTTTCAGCGTTTTGCTGATTGGGATTTTGAGCTATAGACTTTTTATTTAAATATCTAGAATTCCAATGACTAGAATTTTTTCTTCTATTTCACATAATAATCATATGAAGATGGTCATCTATCCTAAGCATAAATTTCATTAAAGGTCGTACTCCTCTGCAAGTAATTGGCAGTGGAGTACGACCTTTTCGTTCATGTGAATTGAACTCGAGGCCTATCCTTTCACCACCTACAAGAACACTACTATGCTACTCACCCATGCTAAATGTTAATATCTGTGATACCATCCGCCATTTTCCTTGCAGATTACAGAAAATCAAGATGTTCAAGAAGATTGGTTGTAGGGATGCTTAATTCTTTATGATTTGACCACCATACTCTTGCCTTTCACATATATTCTTTATGATTGTGCTATGAGCCTTTAATACTGAACTCAACTTGGAGTTCCTCTGTGATAGGTAACAGCCAATCACGTATAAGATAAGTGCAGGAATAGGAAGGATGCTTATAAGCGAAGGTCCCTTCTCACTGCTACAAAATTAGTCCAGCCCTTAACCTTGTACTATTAGATGTACAAACATGAGCTTTACTCAAATTCTAATGAGCTATAACGCCTTGTATGATTTCAGCTGTCTATCTGTTTTTCATAGACAAAGTATTCCATTTGTGCTTGGTACAAGAGGCACGTGAAAACTTGTGTTGGGTCATGTCACCACTGAGGTTTTGCCTTCCCAGCTATCATGGCATGTACATTGTGTACTGAGCCATGTCCCGAACTTTATAACACAAAAGACCCATAGACTTGTACCGTAAGCCAACCCTAGCAAAAAACACATTGATAGAAAGCCAGCATTCAGTTGCAACAATCATCTTAAATATTGAATTAATCAATCTGCACATGGACCTGTAAGTCTTGCATCAGGTAAAAAAGACACGAGGAGAAAAGATAAGAGGAATAAAGCTTTGCATGAACAAAAGACTGGAAATCTATTAGTCCATTTCAACAAAAAAGAAGCATAGGGTACTCTGCCACAGTACACTGCTTGTCCAACCAAGAGGAGCAGAATATTGTGTGAGCATTGATTCTGTACCATTACATTAAAGGGTGCACTAAAATTTGACATGTCCTTCTCATGCCTCTGCCATAGATGTAATCTTTTCACTAACATCGCTTACTTGAGTGCAATCCAGTGCCTCTCTTGCTCATTTAAGTACCAGAAAATTTGCTTTGTAGCATACCATTAATGTCAAGATAAAGCGTAAAGAAAGCATTCCGGAAAAATGGTGATAAAAAACAGAAAGTAATGGTTTAAGGGGCCCTTTGTTGAGGATAATTCAGTCCGTCTGTGTTTTGATTTCTTCAGCAGGGAAATCAAGTGATCAAATCTGTGCTGTAGGCTAGCATTATGTTCGAAAACTATATCCTTCCCGCCGTCCCATGTTCTAAATTTGATAACAGTCGATTTGACTCGAAATCACCCAACTTTTTTTCTTCCTTCTTCATTGACAAAACCATCAATCCTGATTCCTACCTAACTCTTTCATGTCTAGAAAAAAAAGCTAGAAGATTAACCTGTACACGTCAAGTGATTCATTTGACATAAAATACACCTGCTATATTACCAAAAACTTCATGCTTAAACCAAATTGTTTACTAACTCACAGACTTACTCTGCGAATGCCCTTTCTAAATAAACAATGATTGCATAGGTGTGCTAATATCATTTAATTTCGTTTTCACATCTAGGGAAGCGATAATAATCGAGCGTCAACCACACACATGTAGTGTCAAATGAAAATATCACTACAAGCACCAATAACAGCAATTAAGCTGAAAATTTATCTGTCATAACAAATCACAACAAACAAATTCCACACTCTAATCATTCATTCATTGTCAACTGACACCATACATAAAAAAAAAACACAAGAATATGTTGCTTGTGGTCCTCCCTACTTTTTTCACCTTTTACTTTACACTCTCTCCTACAGACCTTCATTTTAGTACTTCAAAAGCCACTCCTCACCTTGATAGCTACCACACAATACCTCAATTGTGTGATATCCTCCCTAAAATAATGGACGCTAGGACTCTTGAAGGGAAGCATAGCAGTTTGAAAGAAAAAATGATCAACAAAGATGATTTCCTGATTGAGGATGAGTTGGAGGATGACATGGAAGAATATGAGAGTGGCGGCGGTGTTGGCTTAGCCGATGATGAAAAGAAGAAAGGAGCCGGTGTTATGCATGGGAAGAGAGGGACTGGTAGTGGCGGAGCGTCTCCACCATCCTGCCAAGTGGAGAAGTGTGGAGCTAATTTAACTGATGCTAAGAGGTACCACAGGAGACACAAAGTTTGCGAGGTTCATGCAAAGTCACCAGCTGTGGTTGTTGCTGGCCTCAGGCAGAGGTTTTGTCAACAATGCAGCAGGTATTTCTGTTTCATGCGTTTTTGTTCAGCTATCTTTCTTTCAGTAGGACGTATTTTCTTTTACTAGTATGGATACATAGCATGCGACTTGACAATTAAAGGGGTTTGAGGAGAAATATGCTATGTTCACACACAAAATTTCTTTTCCCTTGTGCAGCTTCTTCATAAGAAAATAGTGGCAAGTTTTTTGCATTTGTAACATTACTGGCCTGAAAGAAACTTGTTTGAGTTTTGAAGTCGGGCGTAGTTATCTGAATTAGCCAATGTAAGCTCAGCGTGAAGAAGATTGCCTAACCCATGCAAATATGCAATTGACTGAAGCTAAAACTCAGTAAAGTGTTAGAATTACAAGTTCCAAATACTCTGGAGACTCATCCATATACAATCTCAACCTTTTTCACTTGCTAGTAGAGCTCAAAAACAGAAGGAAGAGTGGGATTTATTTAGTATCGTTTGAACGGTAAAATTTCTGCAACCTTCTTTGGTTGGATGACAAATATTGGATTTTCATCAGGATTCCCCAAAAGAAGGTTTGACAGAGTTAGGGTACATAAATGTAGGTTGTGAATATAATGGTCCAAGTGTTAATGATACAATTTACTTCAACAGTATGAAAAGAAATGGTGCTAATTAGGCTTGAAAGTTTCTAACTCGAGACAAGTTTCTGCTGGTCACGAACACAAAATCAGCTGACTGGTTAATATGATCAAAATTGATGTTCCTAACATCATGGAATGTCAGAAAATTAATGGAGAGGCTGTTTCCGCTTAAGAGATTTTGTTAGATATATGAGCTTTTGCCAAGTAATATGTGTTTTCCCTTTCCATGCATTTTTCCACGTAATGATACTTTCGACAAGAGGTGTTTTTACCAAAATTTACTTGGAAGTCAATTTCAGCTCATTGTGGCTTCTCTCTGCTCATCTTCCAGTGACTTGCTATGTATATGGTTCTGTTTAAGTTGCTTTCACCATTCTATAATTATGAGCCTTTGCAGGTTCCACGAGCTAGTGGAGTTTGATGAAACTAAGAGGAGCTGCCGTAGGCGTTTGGCAGGGCACAATGAGAGGCGCCGGAAGAGCACAGCTGAGTCTTATGGAGAGGGTTCAAACCGCAAAGGCGTCAATACTCCATTGAAAGAGAACCCGTGCAGGCAAGCTGATGAAAGAGGAAGATTTCAGATAAACATCCCACCCCAAGGAAGTTCCTCTTACAAGCGATCCCAGATCAGATGAAGACCAAATTAACCAGCGGCATGCTCCCTCTCTTCTGTCAAGTAACAGCTTAATTCTACGCATGTTTGGGACCGTATAAGATCGACCACTACAAGGGATCGTATGTCCTTGTTGTACTTTAGTATCTACTTGCTGTAATGTTGTTTGACAGAGGCTGTATTATGTGGATTAGGCCTCAAATGGTGTTCAAGGTTCTACCAGCATTGGCTTGGTGGAATCTTATTGCTATCCTATAAAGAATAATATCTATCCTATAAAGAATATTATTGACTATGTTCTTGCCGAACTGCAAAAGAACCTCGTTGGGTTCATCTTACTAAGAAAACAACGTTGCTGAGGATAGCTGTACCAAAGAGCTGCTTCCTGCGTCTGAACCAAACTCATCCAATGAAAATTAGTCTAACCCAACTCTTACGATGCTTGTAAACCTAGATTTCTAGCCGGTTCTACCCTTCCAGTATCCTATGATTCAAGACTACGTACTATTCCCTATCCAAAAAGCATGATTATAAATTGTTAAGATAGTCTTAGATTAAATTCAATTAAAGTTCAAATATATCAAAATCTAAGCTCAAAATATATTTATATATATACAAATGAAGCACATAAATTGCAAAGGATGAATCACACATCAAAGTGTGTGTGTATATCTATAGCATCAAGAGTTTTATTTTTATTTTTCTATTTGTTACATGTGTTTTAGGGAAAATAAAAACTCGCCACAAGTTGATGCGGTTCAACAATAAATTAAAGAGGATAAAAGGAATAAGGGAAGAGAAGACGGTTAAAGAGAGGAGAAGAAAAGCAGCGTCTCATACAAAAGTTTATTTATTTTTAATTAATTATCAAACTGTTAATGTCATAGAAAAATATATCTAAATAGTCTAAACCAAACCCTAATAAAAATATTACCAACAATTGAGCTAAATAAAATGAAATCCAAAATAGAATAAAACAAAGTCCAGTAACAAAAGGGTGATGAGTTGAGCTATCATCCATCGTTTATGTTCATGTGTGTGTGACTTGTAATACGGTCTAGCGTCCCCACCAACTCTTTTGAAGTTGAAAAACTCAACCCTGTCAAGTGTAGCTTTTGACAACTCTGATAGTGTTCCCAAAGATCAGAATTAACACGCTTCAATGTATATCTAGTGATCCAAGTACAATCCAAATCAGGTCACCTAACCCAACAAAATAGAAATCATTAAACCTCATCATCCCTTATTAAAACAACTTGTTTATCCAAATAGCATCAATATGTTCTTTTTATGCTGATGAAAAAGGTAACAAGAATCATATGAGATAGGTTGTTGTCTCTTTATTCAACAAGATTCTCTATATTAAAAATATAGTTAATACCAAAGTTAAGGATAGGTCAATGACTTAAGCATTTGATCCAACCTCAATAATACTTTGAATAGTCCAACTTTACATGCCATCAATTTTTATTGGTTTTGAAAGGATATGACATAATCTCTAACATTAAATGCATTATAAAACTTATATAAATAAGCTTGAAGTATGTATTGGATATTACTTACTTGAATTTATTTTGAGATCTCAACATGCAAACCATGAACTTCATATAAAAAAGACTCTACTAACTTAGATTTCTTAGTGTAAAAAAGACATGGAAAGAAGGTCTACAAGATTTCTAGTTTACCATGAACAACTTTAAATGGACTCATAATTATGGAATTATTAACCAAGATAATATAGGAAAACCAGGTCGTAGCGAGAACCAAATCTCAATTCCTATTATAGTTAACTCTTCAGACATCTCAAGAGATTAACTAAGCTTCGATCGATCATCTCAGTTTGACCATTTGTTTTAGGGTGATAAGTACCATATAATTTCAACTTGGTAATTCCAAAAGTAATTCATATATCGCACATCCCTATCTAAGACTATGGCTTTAGAGAGGTGATATAACTTCATGATCTCATCAAAATAGAGTTTAGTAACTCAAGAGGCATCCATGACATTGGTATAAGGAATGAAGTGGGTCATCTTAGAAAAACATTCAACAATTAAAATTATGGATTCATGCTTCTTTAAGGTAAATGAAAGCTTTAGGACAAAATCCATACTTGCATCTTGCTAAAGACAATCAAATACAGGAAGAGGAGTGTAAATACTGATGTTTTGTTTTCTATGCTTGGCTAACTAAAATGTCGAAATTAACCAACCAATTAGCAACATCCTTGATGCACGAGCTTTTTAGAAAAATAAATATTTTTTTCAGCTTTTTTTATTTCTTATTTAGTTTTAAATTTTTTTCTTATTCAATATTATTAGGCTTTTCTAGTTTTTCTATTAAAAGGAATTTTTTTATTTTCCTATTCAATATTATTAGGATTTCCTAGTTTTTTCTATATAAAAAGTTGCAGTAATCTTTTGACAAGTGGACTAACATGAATAAAAATTAAATATTTTTGACATATATCCATAATTATAATATTCTTAATCTTTAAGAATTTTGACTTATAATAAAAAACAAATGCAAAAAAACACCCAATTTTTGGTGTAAACAAAAAGACCACATCACATAGATTAGAATTTCAAGGATTAAGCTACTTTAATTTTTTTAAAAAAAAAACCTATGTTATTTTGACTTGTATTCTTCAAGCCAATTACTTTAGACATGGGGATGAAATCACATTTATTAAATTAAAAAAAAACTAAAAAAAAACCAACTTATATTGTTTGGGAAGCTACGTCTTAATTTTTTTTAAGAAAAAAAATAGTAATCTCACTATAGTTTAGCAACAGTGAATCTACATTTTTTTTTAGCATATTTACTAGTTTTGCTGTCAAAGCTCCACTACGGACACGAACTTGAGGTGTCAATAAATTCTTTTGAGCATATATTTTTTTTAAAAAAAATAGGCATAAATTCATAATATATCAAGTTGATCCGATCAAAACTTGATCTGATAAAAAAAATTTTAAGACAATGTTGCTTGAGCTTTTAAAAAAAATTAAATAGGGACATTATATGAACATAAAAAAAAAATGTTCAGGCCATGAAAAACTCTTTGACAGTGTCATTAAACATGATCCAAAAAGTCATCCTTAAAACTTTTTTACTTAACTCCTTGCCTAGATCAAGCTTTAAATAAATTATGTGAGAGTTTAACTAATGTGACCCAGTCAACTTGTTGTGTTTGAAATTAACCTAGACAAACGGTAAAAATGTAGTTTGACTTAAAAAAAATCAAATTGCATTTTTTTAATATTGAAATGGAGACATATTGGATTGACCCTGATCAATTCAAGTTAACTCGTAAAATTCATGACTTGGATCATGGACATGATCACAATGAGCTAATTCAGTTGGACCTTTCATCTCTTTCCTTTCCCTTTTGTTTTTGTCTCCCTGATTGAGCCTTCATCCGACTCGATAAGATGAAGTCAGGATTGAATTAAAGAATTATTAGAGAATCTGTGACTAAATTGAATGAAGATGGTAAAGAGTTTCTAATGCACTAGCGTGTGAGGAAAGCCACTGCATTTGGGAGGCCCGCGTGGCTTCCTTCAAGCTTTGATGATGACTTTTCTTGGTGTTGTTAGAATCGTCTTGGCAAGGACATCCTTTTACCACAGTATAGGGTGACTATAAAGCTCCAATGTGGTTTCGTTAACCCATTCTTCTTTATTTATTTTTTTCTATCTCCTCTCCTTGGTTCTCATGTTTAATTTCTTCTTTTCTTCCCTTCAAAAACAAAAAGGGCTCCATTTTTTTCTTTACAATTTTCAATTGTAGTTTCCTTTAGTTTCAATCCTTCGAAAAACAAAAAAATAAGAATATTATTTTACAAAATCAAGTGCTAGTCCAATGATAGGATTGAGGTGAAAATAACTACATGATTTAAAAAAAGAAAATTACTTTGTGTAAATTCACAATGCAATTATGTATGCACTCGTGTATAGTTGAATGAACAACATCTTGCCAAGATCTTTTAGTTTTTTCTTAATTAGTAGTTTCGACTGGTAACCTTATAAAGTCTATTTTAATATTTCAATTAATTCTAAAAATGTAGTC
>Ga0307517_10005071_pt1 | contig 20010 bp, 24 predicted proteins | sample 23_EM_MG_FD_194515 | JGI IMG/M metagenome (GOLD analysis project Ga0307517, IMG submission 194515) | Populus trichocarpa ectomycorrhiza microbial communities from riparian zone in the Pacific Northwest, United States - 23_EM | ecosystem: Host-associated > Plants > Roots > Unclassified | place... | reverse complement strand
GACCTGCTCTCGGAATCTTCGCAGATCATTCTTGCTCTTTTCCAGCTCTTTTTCGTTTGGTGTATGTTTTCTCTGCTGGCTTTAGCGGTTTGCTCTTTGGACTTGTGCGGATCATTCTTGTTCTTCGCTAGCTGTTTTTCGTTCGGGGTTGCCCCTTTCATTACTATTCCTATCCTAGCTTTTCATCTAATATCCCCTCCATTGAGCCTTAGCGGCAGCTTTCACTTTCTGCGATTAGCGTCCGGGCCCCAGCCCTAGCCTTACCCGCATTTGTTTCTGTCCGCTTGGCAGACCTACTCAAACTAGATTAGTCCATACATTCTGATAAACCTTTTTTCATCTGGTTCAGGAACCCCAAGTACCTAACACTCATATTGCCCCAGTGAAATCGCAGCGCGGCCAAGTCTTCGGGTGCAAATTCCTATATCAGGTATCAAGCTGAAATTTGGACACGTGGTGTGTGCTGACGCCAGCGGACATGAAAGCGAGTGATGAACTGTGAATGTCCTTAGTTCTTAAGGAAGCTGGGCCGACTATTTCGATCTTCCGAGTTCACACACCATATCGTGCCCTTAGCTACCTACCAATAGAGGCTTCCTAACACCACCTGCATCTCAACGTCATATACTGCAATTTTCTTCTATTACTATTCACCTGCATACTATGTCACAACAACAGCGGCGGCTTATGGCGGACCAAGCGCGTTTATCGAGGCAGGAAAGGCAAAGGCAAAGGGAGGTCCTTCGTGGACGTTTCTGGGGATGTGGGTCCAGGGACGGATTAACTATAATAATATCACTCAGTGTTGAGTCTGTTATGGCTGGGTCTGCTGTAGGTAGGAGGAGGGATCCCGTGCAGGAGCCAGCTTCTTCACGACTCCAGGTACCAGAGCCTGTCCTGTACAAGCGGCAGCAGGTCTTAGAGTCAGCGGATGAGAGTCTAGACTCTAATGATGGGGAATATGAGCGTAATGATGGCCAGAGTGAGGAGAGTGAGGAGAGTGAGGAGAACGAGTTAGGCCAGCATGGGGACGATATGGATCATCCATCGGCCTGGGGAGCGCAAAGACCAATTGGGCGTAAGTTTCTTCGCTCGCAGCGCTCGATACTGACAATCACCCGTGGGAATACCCAGAATTCCAGCAGGAGGATTAGTTACCCCGGATGGAGAACGTCTGCTCAAGTACGAGTTAGCCAAAATGGTTGTACATCCGCCATTCCCTCCCGTTCGCCCACAGACTCCTATCCACTTGCGATGCCGGTGATAACCCCAAGTCACCCAGATCCAACCGTCCGGGAATTGCATAGCGGAGGACAGCAAGCCAGCAGTAGGTGAAATATGGCAACTGGGCTTGAGCGTACCATTCTGGCCAGATCCCATGACCTGATGTGGGACTGGACGGTTTTCATCAATCTGTTTCAGGACCCAATTACCCTGACCGAAGAAGTCTGCACATGTTGTAGCGATGCCTGAACCAAATTAGGCTTTCCCAACTTGGCTGATGCTACCCCGCCCTCAAATGACCAGGCAGGTTACCCTTAATCGATAACCGACATCCTATCCTAGACTAAATGGAGTGGCCGCTAGTCACTGATTTGCAGATCCGGGCAAAGCATAGCGGATGCAGATCTCAGTATCTGCATACAGCAAAGAAGGTTATAACAGAACTCTATAAGCTCAATATTGAGGATCATACAGCCTGTGCACGAAGAGCGGAATACCTACTGGCGGAGGATAGGTTCATTTGCCCACCAGGCAGCTATGAGGTATCTTTTTGACATTTGTCGGGATTGTTTCTAATCGGAGTAAGACTAAATTGATCTAATCCGGCGTGCAGCCAATTTCTCTTAGATTCCTATCACCCCAGATTCTGCGTGTGATATTTGCTCGATATTAGTCTGGCCCGAAAAGGAAAGGCATGATGGATGAGGGTTTCCTGGATAAGATCGATGGCCTGTTTATCTGTCTGACAGCCGCCATATTATGTCATTCACTGCGATGTTGGCGGACTGGCATCTGTATCGATAATGTGGCTTTCACAAGGGCCACTTCCGGGGTTAAGAAAAACAATGGGTACTGGCAGGTTTCGAAAGTGTCCGGATCCCCCGTCGGCCTGGGCATCCGGACACTTTTCAAAATAGCAACTACTCGAGTTGGGTGAAAGGTTAGCTAACAGATAGATAGCCCTGCTGGAACGTCAGACGCAATCCTGGGGCAAAACGGGAAGAGTTTGCCAACGTCGAATAATCCAGCGGATAAGGACGACATTGGAGGCCAGAATCGTGAAGGAGCGGGGAAAGCAGGTTGAGAGGACGGCGGGATATGACAATGATGAGGACGCATTGGGGCGGGAGTATGGTAGTGATACGGAGCTGGATGAATTGGAGGCTGCTGGCGGCCTTGTGGATACAGGAGGAGGACATGGTCGGCAGGAGCCACAGCGAGAACATGGGCCCAATTTGGGAGCACTGGTTGGTGCAGCGCAGTTCCAAGACCCTGGGGAGGCGGAATCGCATGTTGAAGAAACCCATCAAGAGGATAGGGAGAATGGTTTTATGACTACTCGCTGATCGTGTATATATATGTAATTAAAGTAAATTAAATTACGCGTGCTAAAAGGGGCAGGAATGGTCAAACAATAGTAGTGTGCGAGTCAGTGGGCAGGAAAGGCATGAGAATAAATTGCGCGGATGGTTATAAGCCGCGCAAGTATGAGTAAGGCATCTAGCAGGCAATTGTAGGTTCGGAAGGCTTGGGAATGTGTCGGGCAGATGGTTATAAACTGCGCAGGCTTGGGTAAGTCGTCTAGCGGGCAGCTGTAGGTTGACAGGCACGGGTATGAGTCTGGGGGGCTGTTAGAAGCCGGGGAAGACAGTGGGAGCCCGCGCGCGCACTGTAAGAGGCCGGGGAGGCAGCGAGAGGCATGGAGGAGACGAGATAGGATGTGGAGAGTTGAGGAGAGAGCCGCACAAAAGGGCAAGAGAGGGGGGACGTCCGCCGGATATGGGAGGAGATGGGCTGGGATCAGAGGGTGGAGGAGGAAGGGCAGAACGTGTTGGGAGGGATGAGGGCGGAGGAAGTAGTGACAAGAAAACGTCCGCTGAATATGCGAGAGGACTGAGGGAATCCCACAGTGTGGGAGAAGTAGAGGTGATGTTGGTGGGGTTCCGGATAAGAAATGGATTTAGGGAGAGGTTAGTGACAGGGTTAAAGGAGAGAGGGTATCATGGAAAGAAAGCTGGCGGGCGGGGGTATTGGGGGGGGAGGCCGGGAGGCGAGATGTCGCGGCCGCAGGATGTCTGCAAAAGGGCAGCATGGGAACGGGTGCATTGGGAGCGAAGATATGAAGAGGTTGGGCGCTGGGGGTAGAGTATCAGGGGGGTGGCTGCGCCAGGGGGGGTAAAATGCGTCCGGACGCAAACAGGGCCGCGTCCAATGCGTCCGGACGCGCAAGTCAGCGTCCGGCAGCATTGCATGCAGCCCTTTCACTTCTGGACGGAATGAGCCCGGGCGGAGGCTCCCAGAACAGGAGTTTACGTTATAAGCGCCTGGAACGTCCAGCGCATAGGGTGAGCGGGAGAGAGACAGAACGCAAGGTATTTCTTTTGCTGATGAAGCCTATCCTGAAAACTGCGGAGCTTAACTTCTCTAAAGGAAAATGTGTGGCTATTCGCTTACATATTTGAACCTAAATTATAATTAAACATTCGCACAGAGCGCCTTTACATCAACTGCTTTGGGTGGGTATTTTGGGTATATGCTTTCGGCGGGTATTTTGGACGTATGCATTGGGCGTATGCTTTGGGCGTATGCTTTGGGCGTATGCTTTGGGCGTATGCTTTGGGCGTATGCTTTGGGCGTATGCTTTGGGCGTATGCTTTGGGCGTATGCTTTGGGCGTATGCTTTGGGCGTATGCTTTGAGCATGTGTTTTGGGCGTATGCTTTGAGCGTATGCTTTTGGCTTGTGTTTTGGGCTTGTGTTTTGGGTGTGTGTTTTGGGCGTGTGTTTTGGGCGTGTGTTTTGGGTGTGTGTTTTGGGCGTATGTTTTGGGTGTATGTTTTGGGCGTATGTTTTGGGCGTATGTTTTGGGCGTATGTTTTGGGCGTATGTTTTGGGCGTATGTTTTGGGCGTATGTTTTGGGCGTATGTTTTGGGTTTAAGCTTTGGGCGTATGCTTTAAGTGTATGGCTTTAGACCTCATGGCTTTGGGCGTATCACGATGGGTACATGGTTTTGGGCGTATGTCTTTGGGCATATGAATTTTGCCAAAGAAACCACAAGCAAAGTACTAAATAGACAATGTCAATCTGTGCTCAAGCTTATTGTTATGTGTGCTTGTTTCCAACTTCTAAACTGCTATCCCATTACATTATACAGTAAAGAGTAAGGTCACCCACTCAATCATGACATAAAAGAAAAGAGCGGAATCGGTATAGGCGCCGGGTATGATAACAAATGAAATTAAACTCTAAAGGAGCATCGGTCTTTGGAAATTGAGAGTGAGAAGAGAACAACAAAAGAGGTAGCGTGCTGCATAAGAATCTAACCCAAGGACAACAGCCCCTGGACATATGATATGGGAGAAAGAATACGTGCTAAGGATGAAACCAAACGTGAGATATTGTGGTGGATAAATACAGAAGTAGGAGTGCAGGTAAGGCAAGATAAGGCGAACCGTATTAAGGAGAGTAAGGAAGGTAGAACCGGCTTGAGAGAGCAGGAAAAGAACTAGGAGATAACAAGAAAAGAAAATAGATGGAAGTAGAAAGCGTTAATCCTCTGGCACCTGTTTCACTCAGTGAGGAAAGTGCTGGCTAGCCATATTGAGGAGGGCCTGCCTATCCATCTCGCGGTCAATTCTATCCATCTCCTCAATGTCAATTCCTTGTTGTTCTGCGTCTTCCCTAGCAGCTGCCTCGAGATCAATGATAAGACAAGCATTGCCGGCAAGAAAGCGGTTTGTCTTTGTGAGAATATTTTCGATGCTGGCCTGTTGGTCTTCTGGGCTTGTGAAGAAATCTTTGGGTGTGTTAGCCCGCCCAAGCAGCTGCTCCCTAATCTCTTGGGTGCTAGCACAGAAACGATGTTTGGCCGCATCACCGTACAGCTCACGAGAGGAAGATGCAGAGTCAGGGCAACCTAAGTCTCTCATCCTACTTCCCAAACCTGAGCCGGAGGTTTCCCCTTCGTCCGTCATATGGACATCATCATCACCCTCCTCCGAGCCCTCCACGTCCTCCTGCTCGCCCTCCACATCCTCATCATGGTCCTCGTCAATGTCCTCTTCCCCATAGACCTCATCGGAATCCTCTGAGCCATTGCCACCCTCATTACCAGACCCATATAGGTCGATAAAATCGACATCTTCATACTCTTCATTCTCCTCCCACTCTTCGTAGACCTCGGCATTTGGCAAAAGCCACTCAACAGGCTTTACTCAGTCAATCAAATGTCTACCCTTTTCGTCGAGCTCATCCTCCTGAACCGTCATGTCCAAATCTCCTTCCATATCCTCCTCCGTCAATCTGTACTCAGAAGTACTGTGCTCTCCGCCGATAGGCATCGAGGGGCCTGTCCGAGCTAAACACTGAATATTAGTAAGCACATCACAAGTTATTTAAACAAATTTTATAATTACTTACTTGACTGTGGATTATTAGCCCAGGAGTTTCGCCTCAAGCTACCTAGTCCTATCCTAAACCTAGTGCGATATGAGATAGGCTCCCTTGTGCTCCCTGTATTGAGTGTAGTTGCCCTCGCGAAAGCCACAGGGCGTCTAACAGGGCACCATATAGGGGATACCGGGGCCCCACACATTGTGAGTGAATGACTACGCTCCCGAATCGCTCCCTGGGGGGTGCGCCGAGGAGGAGCGTCCTGGAATTCAGAAGGCTCCGGAGGCGGTACCAGCACAGACCCAGTTGACGAGCTTCTGGGTCGCGTCACCACACGGTCGAGCAGACTCTTCATTCGCGCTACAGGCCTCATCTTTGGTGACAGAAATACAGGCGATGCCGGCGAATTCGGTGGAGAATCGACTTCGATAGGGGTTGGGGGTTTCACAAGTGGCAAACCATCATCGCCAACCTGGTTTGGATAGTATCGCCACCAATCCGCCAGGATTGCCACACGTTCCTGCTCCAGGACCTCGTTCTCCTCCACGATGATCTCCTGATCCACTTGGGCTTTGGTCACGTCGTCAAGCGCCTCGTACACATCATATCTTCGCGCAAAATCACGGTGTTGTTTTAGGCGATTTCCTCGGTTCGCCCTTGCAAGTTCGAAAGCGGTTTCCAAGGGGGTAAGGCTCACCCTATCTTCATTCCAGCGGATAGTCTCAGGATTTACTAAGTGCCCCAAAGCGCCTACCGGAAGTGGCCTCCACTTATAAGCAGATGGCATTGCTCCTGGAAAAAGGAATTCTATTCATCAATGTTAGTATATATAATTTGTGCATATGATTTTGTGCGTATGATTTCTTTGTGGATATGATTTTGTGGGTATGATTTGTTCGTATGAACTCGGCGTATGATTTAAGGGGTGATAAAAGAGCAAAGGAGAAAAGACCAGTGTCAAGATGGTGACTAATTTACTATTTGGGATCGGGCATTAAGTAATCTATGTAGTGACCTTGTGCCGGCGTACCCTCCGATGTAGTGGAGAAAGTAAGGGAAGTAGAGAGGGTGGTACGAGTAGAGGAGTGTATCTGGGTTGGTGGGGCAAAAGCCACAGGTATTTCTTTTCTTTTCTTTTTGTGTTTTTGTTTTTGTTTTAACTGCTGTGTTTGCTTCTATGATGTATGAAAAAGAGAAGCGGGATTGCAGCGTAGAGGGCATAGTGACCTGAGGATTGTATTGATGGTGAGAGCGTAAATGGAGAAGGTAAGACTGTGGTGAGAAAGAAGAGAAGTTGATTTGGCCTCTCTTAAAAAGAATAGAAAAAGTTAGTCCACCTCTTGAAAACATCGTCACGGTCTACCCGCAGTCATACGTCGAGCCCTCCTCTCTACCTGGGTAGCCTAACCAAAAGCCGTACTCACCAACTTCAGAGTATGTTATGAATGACCCCCCAGATTCAAGCCTTCTGCTAATTGCTTTCATCATACTATCAGAGAAAGGAAATTATAGTAACGAGAGCTGTGTGTGTGAGTTCGGAGCAAAGATGGGAGGGGCATACTCTCCAGGTTTATTTTCTTACTACAATTGTACACTTGATACATAAACAGGGAAGATATAATATCTTGGAACAAATACAACGTCTAGTACAACATTTGCAAGCCAGTTCTAAATGGAAGGGATTGTACATTACGTGTTATGGTAGACTGGGGGTTGCAGTGTTACACGACTTTAACCATCGTACAGTTCAAATGTAGGTATATACCCATGCCCTATCAACCTTAACTGTCGTTTACTCATCTAGACATCATGAATCAATATACGCCTAAACTTCAGAGAACTCCTGGAAAGATATGACAAGGGGGCTTGAAAGGCACTCCTCATGAAATAACCAATTTTTATTTCGTTGGTAAAAAATAACTCTTTACCCACCTCTCCTCCAATACAGTTCTTCCTCTTAGCAGGCCCTAATATCTGACTCAGCTATCAGGGAAGGTATAGGGTCCATACATATACCCACAAATACACATACACACAAATACACATATGCACAAATACACATACGCACAAATACACCTACGCACAAATACACATATGCACAAATACATATACGCTTAAGGAAGCAGACTCCTCTCACGGTTCCCTGGTGAGATAAATGATGGAATAACTTTGGTGTTCTTTCGTTGGTGACACGGTTGCTATGAGGGATTTCCTTTGTAAAGGTTACGACAAATTGTATGGTTTCCTTGGTTACGCGAATATACAACTCATACAGGGGTATGAGTAGGGCAGCAAAGGCTGTGCTAGGATTTCCTTCTATATAAGGAAGCTTCGCCCCCCTATTTCCTTCATTCTTTACTCTACCTGGTATTTCTTTCACGACTCCTGTACTTCAGAGTATAACGTCTTCTATTCCGATATCCAAGATCCACGCCAAGAAACCACGAACCCTGACCCTGATCTGCCATTACGTGATCAGCCTTGACCTGAGATTGTGATCTCCAAACTCTCACGCTAAACGAGTGTTAGCGTTTAGAACATTCCTGTTGTTGTGTGCCTTGGACTAATGTCCAGTGCCAAGACCCCGTTACACAATGTAGCGTCTAATGAGGATCCAACCCACACAACACCATGTCTCGACGTGTCGAACTTTCGATGGCTGCATTAACTGCCGTGACCGAATTGTCGGCGGTACCAACGATGAGTTTGATCAACTACCCGAAGATCAAATTAGACAGCAGTTCCGCACCACGCGCAATCTTGCTACTTGACTCAACGGGCTCCCGGCACTCCCTTCCATTTCCCGACAAGGCACCCCTGCACCGCTCGAACAAAACCCTCCCTTCCAACAGCTACAACCACGCGTTCAAAATCTGACCACCGAAAGGGAAACGCTTGCTGAAGAATGAGATGCACTTACCGAAGAACCCGATGCTTTGCTCACAGAGGGACAAGGACTGGAGGCAAGGTACACCACCATCGAGACTGACCTAGAGCGCGACAGAGCCACCATAGTTACCCTTAACACTGCGTTGACCAATACGAATACTGCCCTGGGAACTCCAACTGCTGCACTTGCAAACACTGGGGGACCAGCTCCGCAAGCAGGCGAACGACCCCCTAAGCGAGAATCAATCCCCAACCCATAGGAGTTCGACAGATCCCAAGACCAACTTCGCCCAGTCATTGCACAATTACGTACCAAGTTCCTCGGAGATGCCCAGAAATTTGTTGATGTCCAACATCGGTTGGCATATGCTGTTGGGTTCCTGAAAGGGAAAGCTTACGAACAAATCCTTCCACTTATTGATGAAGGAAACATTAATATAGCTAGTGTAGAAGGCTTGATCACCCTACTCGAGAACACCTTCAGTGACCCTGATAGGGTCCATACCGGTGAACAAAATCTACAAAGGCTAGGTCAAAAGAACCCTAACTGCTCTGACTACTTAGCAGATTTCCAACGATATGCTACCGAGGTATCTTGGAACGATGCTGCTAGGCGAACCTCATTGTACGAATGATTATGCGCTGAACTCAAGGACACTCTGGTAACCCTGGACACCCCCGACAAACATGACCAATATATCATATTGCTGAACCATGTGGATAACAAGATCAGTGCCCGCGCAGCGGAACGAAAGGGGTCATCTTCTACGTGGAGATCACCTACCACATCCACAACCACGACACCAAAACAGGCTACTCCTCCTACGACTACCACCACCGCTACAGGTACTCAAGTGGGCCCCATGGACCTTTCGGCTGGACGACGCCGCCTATCACAAGCGCAACGTGAAGATCGCATGTGATGCGGCCAATGCTTCTACTGCGGGGAGCCAACCACATGGCTCGACAATGTCCGAACAGACAAGGTCACCTCAGAGCCAACCCTGCTGCCATTCGTGCACCTCCACCAGTGGTTCCTGAAGATTCTCGTCCCGAGTCTGAACACTCGGAAAACTAACTGTCCCATGTACAGTCCAAGGCACTGTCATGGGACAAGAATCACCTTCTTCATTACTTTCTTTATCTGGTTTATCTTTTGACCACATGGAGAATGGGGTGGAAGCTAATCATCCGGTAATGGCATGTACGATTGTTGACAACTATAACGAGATTAGATCCCATGCTCTAATAGACTCGGGAGCAACTGGATATGAATTCATCGACAAGGCTTTCGCCAAGCGCTATAACTTTCCTTTGTTTGAACTTCAAGAACCACGACCTTTGACGGTTATCGACGGACGGCCTGTGAGTTCTGGAGCAATTACTCACATGACCAAGATCGGGTTGTCGATTAACAACCACCATGAAATGATTCTTGCTTTTGTTACCACACTTGAGGGATATCATCTAACACTCGGTATACCCTGGTTAACACACCACAATGTCAAGATTGACTTCGCTTCTAAGTCCCTTACTTTTGAATCTGAATATTGTTTGAAGAACTGCGTTAACGACGTTACAATGGCCTACGGAATCAAGGAAGAGTTACCACATTTCCTAAGAGCTTACTCTGCACAATGTGCTCTCGGACATAAAGTCCTCAACAACGACGAGGTACTTTAGATACTTTCGAAACAATACCACGAATTCCTTCCTTTATTCCTCGAGAAAACAGAAGATCAACTACCACCTCACGGGAGGTTTGATCATGAGATACCACTGTGCCCTGGATTCGTCCCTCCTTTTGGACCAATATATTGTCTCAGCCCCCTTGAGTTATCAGCCTTGTATAAATAGCTAGACGAAAACCTGGACAAGAAGTTTATCCGTGAATCATCCTCTCCTGCTGCGTCTCCGATTTTGTTTGTCAAGAAAAAGGAAGGTTCTCTACCCTTATGTGTTGACTATAGGGGACTTAATGAGGGAACAATCAAAAACGGCTACCCTTTACCCTTAGTCAAAAAAACCTTTATACAACTTTCACAAGTAAAGATATTCACTAAATTGGATATCCGCGAAGCCTATAATTTAATCCGCATGAGAGCAGGTGATGAGTGGAAAACAGCTTTTCGTACATGATACAGGCTTTTTGAATCCCTAGTTATGCCCTTTGGGCTTACCAATGCCCCCGCCACCTTTCAAGCAGACATTAATGACGCGCTACGCCCATTTCTGGATAGTTTTTGCACAGCATACCTTGAGGATATCTTGATATACTCCGAGAACGAGGAACAACATATCGAACACGTCAAACAAATCCTGGAAGCTTTAACGAAAGCTGGACTCTAGGTAAAACCTCAGAAATGCGAATTTCACACCAACAAAGGTGTGTATCCTGCCTTCATTATCACCACGGAAGGCCTACAAATGGATCCCGCGAAAATTACTACGATCATTGACTGGCCCATCCCTAAGAAATTACCCGATGTCCGCTCCTTCTTCGAGTTTGGAAACTTCTATCAGCGCTTCATCCAAGATTATTCTCCTATGGACAGCCCACTAACCCAGTTAACCAAAAAGGGTACACCATTCGTATGGTTGGATCTGTGTCAAGCCGCATTCGAAAGATTGAAGGAAGCCTTTACAACGGCCCCCATCCTGATCTATTTTGATTTTGACAAAGAGATAGTATTGGAAACCGATGCTTCCGACATCGCCTCTGCCGGTATACTATCCCAACCTGGATCTGACAGGCTTTTGCATCCCATCGCCTTCTTCTCAAAGAAACCCACACCAGCCGAATGCAACTACGACATTTTCGCCAAAGAGTTGATGGCCGTGGTACAAGCTTTTGAAGAATGAGCGGCTTATCTGGTTGCATGACCTGTTACCATACAGTCGGATCATCAGAACCTGCGATACTTTACCACGAAAAGGTTACTCAATCAACAACCAGCCCGATGGTCGGAATTCCTGTCGCAATTCAACTATACGATTGAATTTGTACCTGGTAAAGCACATGGGAAGGCGGATGCATTGACCAGGATGGCAAGACAAACAGAACAAGAGGTATTGGAGGACGAAACACATAGGACACAAGTGGTTCTCAAGTTCCAATCTCTGGGTTTGTTGGCGGATATCCCACATCACTTTGGAGCGTCCCCCTTGACTGAACTGTGGACAGAAGCCTATCAAGCTGACCCCCTTCCAAACCAGATACTCATGATGCTGGAACAAGGGGTACGACATAGCCGCCTGATATCCCTGGCCCAATGCACCAAGGACAGTAATCGACTACGATATCGAGATGGTCTTTATGTTCCCACTCACGAACCTTTGAGACTGGGCATCATTCGGGAAAATCACGATGCCTCTCCTGCGGGTCACCCAGGCAGGTCCAAAACAGATGAATTAATTACCCGACGACACCATTGGCCGAGCATGCGAAAAGAGATCTCACGATATGTGGCCAATTGTCATATCTGTCAATGAAGTCGAACAACTCGTGACTCTCCGTTTGGTATCCTTCGACCTCTCTCTATTCCCTATCGACCATGGCAAGATATATCAATGGACTTTGTAACCGGTCTACCCTGGAGTAATGGTAACAATGCGATTTGGGTAGCGGTAGATCGTCTTACGGGGTAGCTAACTCGGTAGGAATCCGGCCTAACTAGGCCGAGAATATTCAAGCCAACGGATTGTAGGTCAGGAAGGCTCAAGAAGAATTTGTTCGATAAAGTAATAGAAGAATATCATAATAAATTATAATATTGTTAAGGTTTCTTCTCCGTTGCTTGATGATGTTCTCAACCATTTGCGAGAGCCCTACTATTTATACTAATGTTGACGCTACTTTCACTTCTCTAGTAAACAAGTATCTTTCTAGAAATTCAGTTTGTCAGAACAAAGTGCGAACATTGTTTGACCCTCAATCTTGCCCAGCTCGACTCTGAGAATCTCCCGACTGCTATTTCTTCTGAGGGTGTCCCCACTCCACCAGTAGTCACTCTTCGATCTCTTCGTCCTGATAGACTATAATGGAATATGCAGTCTAAATACCTACATACCAATAGTATCCTGAATATGGAGTGATCAAGTCCGATATTCATCTATCAATGCATAAAGCGTATGCATTAGTAAGAGTAGAGAACTGGTTCTCTAATCATCGTTCCAATCAGTTAGCCATATCTTGAAACGTGAACTCTTTATCATTCCTGACTAGTCTCCCGGATGCTTCTGGGAAGTTCCTATTCAGGAAGCCTGAATTCTGATATATGCTCTACCCCATGGTGGCATATACCTCGCGCATAATTATGCACGCTATTCCCGCTAGGGTAATAGATCGGCTAACCAAGATGCGCCATCTCTTCCCTTGTCGTACTACCATCAATGCCTCCTCTCTTGCCGACCTATTTCTGGATAATATCTGAAAACACCATGGGTTACCACTGACTATTATATTTGATCGAGGACCGCACTTTGCTGCCGAGTTCTGGGGAACCATCCGTCGCAGGGTGAAAATTGACAGACGTCTATCTACTGCGTTTCATCCTGAAACTGACAGTCAAACAGAACGAGTTAACAGTATCATGGAACAGTACCTACGGTCATATATGAACTACCAACAGGCTGACTGGTGTCAATGGTTACCAAGGGCGGAATTTATGGGTAACAATCATGCATCCGAGACTACCGGCACCTCTTCTTTCTTTGCCAACTACGGCTATGATCCTCGTATGGACTTTCTCGACAAACAAACTCTCCCGACTGACGACCAAGAGGCGCGATCTTTCGTTGTCAGTATGACAGAACTTCATGCACACCTCCGAACCGAGATGGGTTATGCGCAAGAAAAACAACTGGAAAATGCTGACCGACGCAGACTCCCAGCTCCTTCCTTCCAAGTCGATGATAAGGTTTGGCTGAACGCCAAAAACATTAGGACACATCGACCTTCACGAAAATTGGACAACAAACGCCAAGGACCATATGAGGTCAAGGAAAAGATGGGAATACATGCGTACCGACTGGATCTGCCGAATACTATGAAGATACATAACGTCTTCGATCTATCACTGTTGGACCTAGCAGCCAATAACCCACTCGAAGGACAGATAATCCCACCACCTCCGCCGGTAGATGTTGAAGCAGAAGATGAGTGGCAGGTTCAGGAGATTTTAGATTCCAAGTTCATCAGAAACCGACTGCGATATCTTGTGAAATGGGAGAGCTACGACAAAACAACTTGGGAACCGGCAGAATCAATCAACGAGCTGCATGCGGTTGATGAATTCCATGAACGGTACCCACTTAAGCCTAGGCCATTATGGGAGGATCCAGAATAGGCCTCAGGGAACTTCGGCCCTGGGGAGGTCCCTGCTCTGACGGTCCCCTGGTGAGATACATAATGGGATAACTTTGGTGTTCTTTCTTTGATTACGCCGTTGCTATGAGGGATTTCCTTTGTAAAGGTTACGACAAATTCTATGGTTTCCTTGGTTACGCGAATATACGACTCATACTGGGGTATGAGTCAGGCAGCAAAGGCTGTGCTAGGATTTACTTCTATGTAAGGGGGCTCCGCCCCCCTATTTCCTTGGTTCTTTACACTACTTAGTATTTCTTTCACGACTCTTGTACTTCAGAATATAACGTCTACTATTCTGATATCCAAGATCCACACGAAGAACCCACGAACCCTGACCCTGATCTGCCGTTACGCGATCAGCCTTGACCTGAGATTGTCATCTCCAAACTCTCACGCTAAATAAGTGTTATCGTTTAGGACCTTCCTGTCGTTCTGTGCCTTGGACTAACGTCCGGTGCCAAGACCCCATTACAACTCCAGTCACCTACACACCAAAGATCATTTTGCGTCTAACCTCTGAGCAAAAACCCTTCTATCTTTTCCTGTGAACCTCCTTCCTCACGCACCTGTCCATCAACACAACAAATAAGCAAACACCAAAAAAGTAACTCCTGCTCAATGCCTCCCAAACGTCGCGCAAATGATGGTATCCTGAGCCGCAAGGGTGGTGGAAATTGGGGGCCCCCAACTCGGCATCTTTGTCGGAAAAGAGCTGGGAGGGTTGTTGGTGGGGTCCAGCAGCCGGCTCGGTATCTGACTGGGAGAGTGGCAATGGCAGATATTATTAAGTATCGCGGCGATGGCGGGTACCTAATTCCCAAGGCCCCATCCTATCGTCTTTGCCACGAGATCGTGTCAGATTTGCCACTCGAGCAACAATTCCATTGGCAGAGATCAGCGGTTGAATGCCTCCAGGTGGCAGAGGAAGAGTTCCTCGTTATGACAATCACCGGTAAGTTGAGTTCCTCTCATAGCATAATTTTCTGATTTACTAATTTTTTGTTCATTGCTGGAGCCCTGGGTGCGGCACATGCTGGTCGCGTTACCCTCATGGTCTAGGACCTGAGATTAGTTGAGGATATCATGAACGTTATGGCTGGCCAGCCAGATGGTGCCACTCGGGAAGAGATAAGATGTCATCTAAATAAGGACAGCGGTGCTCCCGGGGATGCACCTCCTCCTTCTCCTTTTCCTCCCGGGGGTGCACCTCCTTCTCCTCTCCCTCCTCCCCAGGGTGCACCTCATCCCGGTGGTGCTCCTCATCCTGCGGGTGTTCCTCCTCCTGGGCGGGCTCCCTCTCCACCTCCTGGGGGTGCACCACCTCGGCGTGGTGCCTCTCCCCGTCGCCAGGGAGCTTCTTCCCATCACTCACCCCTGCAAATACCGGTAGTGACAGCAACAGTGACGACCACGATAATCCTCGTCTACCTGTATACGGTCACTTGTATGGTGGCCCTGGGAGTACTAGCTGGACTGGTGGTAGTGGTACTACAGGGGGTGCAGGGGGGGTTCTTAGACAAGGAAATTTGGTTAGGGATGTAGGTTCTGGTATGAGAGATGGAAGTGGTAGTGAGGAAGCTGATGCGAGAGGAGCCCAGGGAGACCATAATACCGGGCATGTGGGTACTGGGGGGGATGGCGGCAGTAGTAGTAGAGTGGTGACCGGGGCCATCGGAGGCACCCCTGCACACCCCGCAGGAACAGGGCCGTCTGGGGCTGGGATCAGTAGTCATATCCCGCGGACGCGAGTTCAGCCGACTCGTGGTTGGGGTTGGAGTGGTTGGAGTGGGGCTCGTAGGGGCTCTGCGCGCCCTCGTAAGACTGGTTGGAGCCATGGTGGCGGTAAGATGCCGACGAGCTCCGGGGGTGGTAGTGGGAGGGCAGGAGCTGGTGCTGGTGGGAGCGCTACCACCTAAGCATATTCAGAGATTGTCTTTTTCTTTCTCTTAATTCACCTCTTTTTTCAACTATTATGACTTTCATTCTTCTTGTTTTCAATTACTCCATAGTGTTGTCCCCATGTAGTGGGGGGGACGGGGCAGTCATTACTCACTTTTACACAAATCATACGACTAACTCAAACCTCCGAGTCACATCTAACTTAGCATAATTACCTTTTATAGAACTCTTAATGTTATAAATACACTCTTTCTTTAACCTCACCATTTCGCTATGTGAACTCTGGACACAGTAACTCCATAGCACGACTGTGGTTATGATTTGGGGGTATGGCTTGGACGTATGGCTTGGGCGTATGATTTGAGCAATGGTCTGGGCTCGTGATTTGGGCATATGGCACCGGCGGATGAATAAGGCTTATGAATAAGGCATCTGATTTGAACCTGTGAATAGAGTGGATGAATTAGGTGTATGAATTAGGTGTATAGCCTGCTGAGACAATATACTTTACTAGTCAAGACAACTCGGACATCCAATCGGTGTTGTGAATTATTCCGGTTCATATGGTATGAATCATTCCATGCAAATAAATCCCTCTATATAATTTGGGGTATCTGGTTTTTGATATATGATCTCACAATTACTCATTCATGTATCAAAAGAGGATGGTTCAAGAGGGTAATATAGGCAAAAGCAAGGCCCGAGGCAGGGAAAATTCATTGACGGGGGGCTGTCCGGGGCATTGAATGGGGCGGGGGCCTAGACGGGGGCAGCGGCAGGGCGTGAAAAGAAAAACACACTGGCCCGGGCCATTGACCAGAGCGGGGTGGGGGATTGGGGCAGGGGATTGGGGCAGGGGATTGGGGCGAGGGGCCGCCGGTTTCGGGGCCCCGGAGGCCTCATAACGAACAGTATCCGGGAATACCCGGAATTCCAGCAGGAGGATTAATTACCCCAGACAGAGAAAGTCTGCTCAAGTACGAGTTAGCCAAAACAGTTTTACATCCGCCATTTCCTCCTGTTCGCTGACAGACTTGAATCCCCTTGTGATGCCGATGATAACCCCAAGTCACCCTGATCCAACTGTGCAGGAATTGGATAGCGGAGGACAGCGAGCCAGCAGTCACGGTAGGCGAAATATGGCAATCGAGCTTGAGCATACCATTCTGGCCAGATCCCGTGACCTGATGTGGGACTGGACAATCTTCGTCAATCCATTTCCGGAGCCAATTACCCTGACCAAATAGGTCCGCACATGTTGGAGCGATGCCCAGACCAAATTAGGCTTTCCGAACTTTGCTGATGCTACCCCTCCCTCAAATGACCAGGTAAGTTACCCCCAATCAATAACTGACATCCTATCCTAGACTAAATGGAGTGGCCGCTGGTCACTGATTTGCAGTTCCAGGCAAAGCACACCAGATGCAAATCTCAGTATCTGCATACAGCAAATAAGATTATAACAGAACTCTATAAGCTCAATAGTGAGGATCCTACAGCCTGCGCACAAAGAGTGAAATACCTACTGGCGGAGGATAGGTTCATTTGCCCGCCGGGCAGCTAGAAGGTATCTTTTTGACATTTGTCGGGATTGTTTCTAATCAGAGTAAGACTAAATCGATCTATTCCGGCAGATAGCTAATTGCTTCTAGATTCCTAGCACCGCAGATTATGGGAGTGATATTTGCTCAATATTGCTCTGGCTCGAAAAGGAAAGGCATGATGGATAAGGCTTTCCTGGATATGATTGATGGCCCTTTTATCTCTCTGATAGCCACCATATTAAGTCATTCACTGCGATGATGGCGGACTGGCATCTGGATCGATAATGTGGCTTTCCAAGGGTGACTTCCGGGGGTAAGAAAAACAATGTGTACTGGCAGGTTTCGAAAGTGTACGAATCCCCCAACAGCCCAGGCATCCGGACACTTTTGAAAACAGCAAGTACTCAAGTTAGGTGAAAGGTCATCTAACAGATAGATAGCACTGCTGCAACGTCAGACACGATCCTGGTGCAAAACAGGCAGAGTTTGGCAACGTCAAATAATCAGACGGATAAGGACAACATTGGAGGCCAGAATCGCAAAGGAGCGGGGAAAGCGGGTCGAGAGGACGGTGGGATATAACGATGATGAGGACGTATTGAGGCTGGAGTTTGGTAGTGATACAGAGCTGGATGAATTGAAGGCCGCTGGCAGCCTCATAGATACAAGAGGAGGACATGGTCGGCATGAGCAGCAGCAAGAGCATGGGCCGAATCTGGGAGCACTGGTTGGTGCAGTGTATTTCCAAGACGCTAGGGAGGTGGAATCGCATGTTGAAGAAACCCATCAAGAGGATAGGGAGAATGGTTTTATTAGCACTCGCTAATCGTGTGTATATATGTAATAAAATTAAATTAAATTACGTGTGCTAAAAGGGTCAGGAATAGTAAAACAATAGTAGTGTGCGAGTCTGGGGGCAGGAAAGGTATGAGAATGAATTGCACGGATAGTTATAAGCCGTGCAAGTATGAGTAAAATATCTAGGGGGCAATTGTAGGTTCAGCAGGCATGGGAATATTTCAAGCAGATGATTATCAACTGCGCAGGCTTGGGTAAGTCATCTATCAGGCAGCTGTAGGTTGACAGGCACGAGAATGAGCCTGGTGCGCTATTTGAAGCCGAGGAAGACTGTAGGAGACTGCCAGCGGACTGTAAGAGGCCTGGGAGGCGGCGAGAGCCATCGACTAGACAAGATAGAATATGGAGAGCTGAGAAGAGAGCCGCACGAAAGGGGAAGAGAGGGGGAATCTCCACCAGATATGGGAGAAGATGGGCTGGGATCAGAGAGTGGAGGAGGAAGGGCTGAACGTGTGGGGAGAGATGAGGGCGGAGGGCGTAAGGACGGGAAAACATCCACCGAATACGCGAGAGGACTGAATGTATTCCGGAGTATGGAAGAAGGGCATGTAATATTGGTGGGGTTCTGGATGAGAAATGCATTCAGGGAGATGTAAGTGACAGAGTTAAAGGAGAGAGGGTATCATGGAAAGAAAGCCGGCAGGCGGGCGTAATGGGGGGGGACGTCAGGAGGAGAGATGTCGCGACCGCAAGCTGTCCGCAAAAGGGCAGCATGGGAACGGGTGTATTGGGAGCGAAGGGATGAAGAGACAGGGCGCTGGGGGTAGAGTATCAGGGGGGTGGCTGTGCCAGGTGGGGTCAAATCCATGAGGACGCAAAAGGGCCGCCTCCGATGCATCCGGACACTAACCTGTGCGTCCTGATGCATTGGATGCGGCCCTTGCACTTCCAGACGGAATGAGCCCAGGCGGACGCACCCAGAACCGGAGTTTACGTTATAAGCGCCTGAAACATCCGGCTCAGAGGGTGAGCAGGGAGAGACAGAATGCAAGGTATTTCTTTTGCTAATGTGGCTGTTGCCCCTGGCATGGTGATAGCTGTCAATGGCTTTCCTCAGGTCAATCCGTCCTTTACCAATATAACTCTCAACTGAATTGTTAAAGTTATAATAATGTAACATTTCCTTATCAGTTTCCCTACACTTAAACCTGTAACCAACTGTCCCGCGTTCTGCATCTGAAATCTTAGCCCCAGTGTGGACTAGGTGCATTGATCAACCAGGGACTCTGAAAGGTTTTTGGCTAAAGCGTTTGATTAAACTGGCCGGCTTTTCCAAAGCCTTACTCCTACAAGTATCCGAGTATCTCAAAACAACTATAGTGTCAACTCAATACAATAAAACAAAACCTAAAACTATCAAGGTATCAAACCATCTCTTGAAACAAAACTTGAACCAAGGGGAGTATCAAAAAATACTTCCTAAATATAATCAGGCAGTGGTACAACCTCAAATCTTAAAACCAAACATAAAAATAGACTTGGTATGAAAATGATACCTCCAACATAACAAGGCTACAGTACTATGGCTAGTATCCTGAAACTAAACTAATCCCAAAAGAAACCCATCACTAACTGTCACAAATCGTGACTAAGCAAGGCAGATTTCGCATTACTAATACTCATTAGTCATAAGGTATGTTGGACCTCACACTATGATATCATTTGACTCATAGTTCTCACATGACGATGCACTTGCGAGTCATCTTTATATTATGATTGGTTGATTGTTTCATGACTCACGATTGTGACGTCATATGATGTAATGACTTTCGCACATGACTCACATTATGAGTCATGGGTTTCACGCATGTGATTCACTTGAGCACATGACT
>Ga0307517_10005070_pt1 | contig 20012 bp, 21 predicted proteins | sample 23_EM_MG_FD_194515 | JGI IMG/M metagenome (GOLD analysis project Ga0307517, IMG submission 194515) | Populus trichocarpa ectomycorrhiza microbial communities from riparian zone in the Pacific Northwest, United States - 23_EM | ecosystem: Host-associated > Plants > Roots > Unclassified | place... | reverse complement strand
ATTTTTACAAATCTCACCATATATAATATGTCATGAAAAAAAATGTTTGAAAATTTGACATCCAACCTTTTGCCACATCATGTGCCAGGCACAATGCCAAGCCTTTCAATTTTTTCTCATTTAGATTCTACTTATTTTTAACAATTTTTGGGTATATTATACATGATCATAGCTGTTTTATTCCCTCAATGGACTGCATATTCTTCTATTTGGTGAACTTTCCTATGGTTATCATGATAAATCAATCAATGAAAATTGTGACTAAGTTCTGGGCCCACAAAGAATAAGCCTTTGATAAATCAAAGAACTCATAACTGCATGCAGAATGTCTAGTCTTTTCTGGTCTTGATCCAGTCCAGTTGCAATATTTTTCAGTCTTGAAACTGGACCTTCAAATACTAGGCCCACTAACACCAAGTTTAGACTTGTACCTGCCATGCATATGCAATGGCCCACTACCACAAGTTGAGTTTTGGGAATTGGGGAGATGAGGAAGATGACATGATCGGAGATGATCGGCGGCGAGTGGGAAGTTGATATTTGGTGTGAAGGTGTTGGAAAGGTTACGAAACAATGTGGGTAAGTTGTGTGAAGATCCGTCTGTTGTGAACGTGGCAAACTTGCAAAGAAGGTATAAAACTAAACTAATGTAAACTAGGCAAGTTTACAAATTTGTATGTAACTCGGGCTCCTTTCAGTGCTTTCAAGTGAAACTCAGCTGGAAGGGCATGCAAGTCCTTCTCTACTGGCAGCAGCAATATAGGGCCAGGCCTGGCAGAGGATTATAAGAAAAAGCAGTGACAGTCCGTGATTGAAACTAACTACAATCAGAGCGAGTTTGCAAAATATTAAATTGATGCACTTAGAGCATGGGGCCCATAACCTATTAAAAGTAGCGAGTAGGGGAACAGATAAGGCACATGTGTGCCAAGAATGAGCAATCCGAGACAAGGGACTGAAGCGCTGCAAGGGGCTGAAGTCTGAAGTGAGTAACTAATTGATTTGATATAAATGACTAATTATTTGCCTGAAGTCCGAAGTGAGTAACTGGGGACTTCTGGTATCTATCTATAGTCTTATATATGTATCTGGAGAACAATAAGAACCAGAACAATAAGAATGACAGCTGTCATCAAAGAACAATAACAGTGACAGCTGTCATCAAAGAATGATGACAACTGTCATCAAAGAATAATGGAAAGTGACAGTTGCAGACACAGGACTCATGGCATTAATTTGTCAACATGATCATGTTTTGTGGCTTGTGAATATGACTTCAGCAGGGGAAAAACAACATTATGCTTTATGCTTGTTGCAGAAGCTATTCAATTATATTCCAGATACTATATGCATCAGTATTCTTTATGATATTGGATGTCAGCTTGATCGAAGCTGCAGAAAATATGGCTTTTTGTCTTCTGTTTTAGATCGCATCATTTTTGGAATATTGGTCTTCCATGCTTATGATCATCAGTGGCCATGTCAAATCATATATCATCCTCAAAAGTGTGAGGGATTTGGCTTGAGTGATGGTGAAGGGTGTGAAAGATTTTGGAGTTCTATCCAGTCTTTGATTTCCTCATGCCATGTTTTCACATATTTCAATTGTATTTATGCCATTGACACACAAATCAAAGCTCTAGACCAAAAGTCATTATTGGGCATGGGTACTTGGATATAACACAAATGAATAGCTGTAGATTCCAAAATGACAGAAGCTGAAGAAGTGTTGTCAGAAGTATATAAAAAGGGTTATACAGAAGACTTGTTATGAGAGGAATAGAAGCTACAGGTGTCTGAACAAACTAAGCCACTAAAGAAACAGTCCAAGGGACTTGCTGATCAGCAAATAAAAGAAATCTTGGCTTTAGGAAAAACTTGTGATGAATATAAAGAATGGATAGATGAACTTGAAACAATAATTTTAGGTGGAAATTATTCAGAGGAAGTTAACTTTGATGAAATTCAAGATGATTTACAAGAGTGCCAGACTAAAGTGGCAAAATTGCAATCATCTATTGCCAACAAAAAAAGTAAACTGTCTGTGGATGGAAGGCTGAATCTTACCAAATTGATGGGAAATGTGTTTCTGAGAGAATGAATGAATGCATTAGCACTCAAACAAAGAATTCGTGATCAATTGCATTACAGAAAGTTTGAATTAGAAAACATTAAATGTAACTATCACAATACTGTCAATTATGCAAAGTTGGAGGCTCATACCAACCAGCAAATAAAACACAAAGAGCCTGGAATCCAAACATTGGCTCAAAAGTACAATACACTTTGTTAAAGTCTGGAGGAAAAAATCAAAAAGGGCCCTCTTGGTGCAATTGCTCCTTTGCCAATTGAAATGAATAAATTGTTCAAGCTGGATGTAGATGATGATATTTGGCAGGATATTGGTTTGACAGACAATAATGATGAAGACTTGGATATTCCTGCATGGCTAGGAGATGAATGTGTGCAAGCAGGTATAAAATCCTTGTTGGAGTTAAATTGTTGTAAAAAAAAAAAGAAATTGATTGATATCAGAATGCATATCAATGTAACAATGGTTGCATGAGAAATAGGTGATTGTGACCAATGCTATTGATTACTCAGTTGATGATTCTAATGTTATATACCAGCTTAATAAAAGACGCAAAGTCTTGTTAAAACTGTGTAATACATAGGATGCAGTTATAAAAATTGTACCTATCGATGATAATCTCTCTTGGGGTCCAGATTTGGCTAAACTGGCAAATGCACATCATTTTGAATTTAATGAAAGTACAAGCATTCAAAATGTACCAGCAGAAAGGCCAAATTTGGGAGACTTTGGTGGAGAAGATATTGATAAGATTCAAAGTGACAATGACAGTGAGATGATGGATGAGACAAAGGTTGCATTGATGGATGAATATGATATTGATGTGAATTTATTGGCAGATGAATTCTCTACTTATTTATACTATGAAATTTAGTTGTATACATACTGTTATGGCTGCTGAAAAGGAAATTTGAAAATATTCTTTGGAAAAATATTTTATAAGGTCTGAAAATATATTAAGAAAGTCTGAAAATAAAATGCAGAAAATATGTTAAGCAGGCCCAGAAATATTTTATGTGGAGTTGAAAATATATTGGTTGCAACTCAAAATATTATATAACTTGAAATGTTTTCAGATTTACATAACAATAGGCCTTCACAACCTCTTACACTGATGTATTTCTAAGTGCATTAGTGTTTATCAGCACCCTGAAAGCTTTTGCAACAGATAGCAAATCTCAATGTAAGAGCCAGGCAGTATTTAGCTTTCTTTAGATTCACTGATAGTGCCAAACTCACCATAAACACAGAAAAGTTGAAGGGGCCTATCATTATGATAACAGCTGTAAAATAGCATCTCTAGATGGCCAATAAATAGTATTAGCCCAGGTCTTGTACAATTATTTTGACCTATTGCACATCACTAGTAGACTTAGGGAAGATTTTTACTTGTAACATGACTTATCCAGAACATCACATAATACAGGTTCAAGTATTCTAAATGTTTTATTATGTTCAACTAGGTTAAGTCTGCTTTATATGTGTTTAATTGTACTATCAATTGCTCAATTGTCTGTTTGTTAATTATTGGCTTGTGGACTCACATTGATGATAGCTCCTTTGGACTTTGAATTTGCTCAGAAACATTGTTGCTTGTGTTGTGCCAAACTTAGAGAACTGATTTCATAAGTAATATTCACCAACAAGACTAACCACCTATGCTGAGAAAATAGTTTCTAAGTTTTTATCACATATATTGAGTTTAAGCAAGCTATGAAAATATAGTATGTCATTGTGAGTCCACTAAGGATCAATGCTGAGTGTTTTGTTTAAATACTAATCTGGCATCTATGTGAAAGGTATTAAATAATACACTGCACCATCAATTTTGGAGTTGCAAAGAAGCCTGCACAAACAGAAAAATCAATGAGAAGCTGGTTTATTTGTATAACCAAGATGTTATATCAAATATCAACTCCAGGATTGCAAGCTTGCACAGGGGCTGGATCATTTTTAAGTTTCAATTTGGGTAATTCAATTGAAGAAAAAGAGAAAGAAGACCACTATCTTTTGGGATTGTAAATACAAGATGTTAGTTAAATGGCAATATATATGTTGAGCCAGTTTTAAATAATTTCTAGTCAGAGGTGAAGAGTAACTCACCTGCTAGAACCAAAAGAAAGCAAATTAATAAAGAAAAAGTGCCTCTGAAATAAACAAAACTCAATGAAACATTAGTACTGTGTTAGTACTGCAGACAGCCTGGTATTATTGGATCAAATGTGAATAGCCAGAGGGGGGAAGATTCCAAGCCACAAATATTTTGAATAGGCCCAAATTCACAATGGAAAATTTGAGTTATGTCTATGCATTGGTAGACAGCTTTAGCATCATTGGATCAGATGTGAATAGCTGGGGGGGATTCCAACCAAATATTTCAAATAGCCCAAATCCAAATGCAAGATTTGGGTTATATCTATACATTGCTGGATAGGAAATGTTGGTATGAACTGCTGCACCAAGTTTCAGCTTTACCAGGTGAGCAGTGTGGCCCAGTATGATTTATTTTCTAACAGAACTTCTGGCACCATGTGACAGAGTAAATAAGTTCTGAATTTTGTTGAAAACATTTTCAAAAGGGTCAAACATATTTACAAATATATTGCAGAAGAAAATATATTATACAGAAAAGAAAATAAACATGCACATTTATTTTATTTTCTAACTTATTTTTTGCCAGGCCTCATAGGTTAGCAAACACCCTGGAATGATCCAACCTAAAAGGGGGTCAGGGAGGGTCCACTAAAGTGTTCTTTTAGCTAGTATTTTTTGTTTTTCTTGATCAACACTAGTTTTCCATCTTGAACTTTTTTGCAGTATGCTAGATTTAATTGAAGCTTCATTTTGATTTAATTCATTAAATGAATTGTCTAGCCATCTAGCCTTAGTCAAACCAATTCTAGTTTCTTTCATTTCTTGTTGTCTGAGTTTTTTGAACTTTTTTGCAATATGCTAGATTTAATTGAAGCTTCATTTTGATTTAATTCATTAAATGAATTGTCTAGCCATCTAGCCTTAGTCAAACCAATTCTAGTTTCTTTCATTTCTTGTTGTCTGAGTTTTCCAAGTCTGCCTAATGTAGTATATTTGTTAACCCTATAATCATTATTATCTGGTTCATTATCTCCAAAGTCAGCTCCTTCTAAATAATTATCTTTATTCAAACTATTAATAATATCAGAGTTCATCCACTGAGGAAATAAGCCACTTTCACTGTTTCCTTTTTTAAGTTGAGCAGAATAATCATCTCTGGCATCATTGCACTCATATCTGATATTAAAGTTTTTTATATATTGTTTTTGTTGATCATTAAATTTATATAAATTGAAGGTTTCACCCCAAGAATAGTCTTCATTTTTTAAATCTTTTCCAGATCTCCAAGGCTTGAATAATATTTTCAAATGATTTATATTGAAATAAATCAAGCTCATCCTCAGATTCCATTTTATTGGACTTGGAAGCTTTGATTCTAGTAGCCATTTGGACCCATTCATACAAACTTTTGTTTCCAAATATCTTTGGTCTATAAATGTAATCATGTACTGGTGAAAATCCTACATATTTGCCTTGTTCACTTTTCTGAAGCACTAGTTTTTCTGGAAAAGTTTCTTCCAAGTCTTTTTCAGATCTCCAACATTTTAATACTTCTCTGATATAATTTTTCCAATATACAGGAACAAATTTATGACTAGTATAATAATCAGAGTTTCCCAATAAATACAGTAAAGCCATAGGTCCTCCAATTTCCATTTTGGCTGTAAGACAATTAACTGTTTGAGTAATTAGTCTTCTGGCTTTTTTTTTTCTTTCCAATGATTCACCAAGCATTTCAGTGCTTCTATTGAATACACTTCTAATAGCATCAAATATACTATAGGTTTTGAAACCAAGCTTGGTAACATAATCAGATATATCTTAGAAAATATGTGACCAAAGGTGTCAATGTATTAATCCAAAGTTCTCCTTTTTTGACATTTAAAGCCCCAGTCTTAGGATCAACCTCAGTTTGTGTAAATAAATTTCTAGGAAATATAGCTTTACAATTTCCATGTTTATTAATACATCCAGGTTTATCTTTTTTAGATGTCTTTTCATTAAATTGGCCTCTACAAGTATGAACATTTGATTTAAAAACCATCTGTGATTTTTTTGAATTTTTGCCACCAAGTTTCAAGTTCTTGACAATTATAACAATTTTTTTTATCACAGGCTTTATTTTTACATAAAGGTGGTGGTGGATCAGGTAAAGTCTGGGTTGGATCTTGATAGTTTGGATTTTGTGTTTTCTCAATTTTAATATGATGTTTAACTTCCTCTTGAGTTCCAGTCAGAAATTCTCCAATATGAACACTTTCCAAGTACTCCACTATTTTTTGCTGAAAATCTGAAGTAGAATCCATAATTTTGTCTCTGATTTCTTGAGGTGATAATACTCCTTTTAACCAAATCAACATATGCATATGTAGTGTCAATCTTTCTTGCTGTTCTACTGTTCCATAATAGGCATTGGTCACACAAAAGTGAAAAAAGCTAGCACCAGCCACTGGATTTTGAGCAATCAATCTATATCTTTTATTTTCATCTCTCAAGTTTAGGGTAAACTTCTCTTTTGTATCAGCAAAAATACAAACTTATTAAATGTTTAACATCAGCTGGAGAAAAGGTAACAAACCAGAAAGGTGCAATTTATAAATCAAATTAATGACCAAATTTCACTTTAGTGGACCCTCCCTGACCTCCTTTTAGATTGTAACATTCCAAGGTATTTTCTAACCTAAAAGGCCTAGTAAGAAATAAGTTAGTAAATAAGTTAGTAAATAAAATAAACATGTATATTTATTTTCTTTTCTGTAAAATATATTTCCTGTTTAGAAATATGTTTGATATATTTGACAATATTTTCTAGAAATTCCAGTAAATATTTTCTATGTCACACAGTGCCAGGAGTCCTGCTAAAGAATAGATTGTACTGGGCCAACCACTTATGTAGTAAAGCTGAAACTTGGTGCAGCAGTTTATACAGACATTCTCTATTCAGCAATGCATAGATATCCACTAGAATATCAATTTTTAAATTCTGGCTACTAAAAATATTTGGCTCAAAATTCTTCTCTAGCAATCAGCATTTGATCTGATAATGCTATGTAATATTAAAACCAAAGTCAAAGAGCAAAGGTGCTGCTATAAACTACTTTAATAATTTTTTAACTTGTAACTTGGGTGCATTTTGAAGGATAAATCTAGATGAGTTGCAGAGATAGACATTAGCAAACACAGATATGCAGTGAAAAAAACAAATACACATATAAGCAATAATTGCTCAACTTGTAACTTGAGTCTATTTTAGAAGATAATTCTATGCAAGTTATAGATATAGATACCAAGTCAAATTCAAGAGAAAAAAATAATAGTTGACTTTTTCTGCCTTTGCTGGTAATGTGCAATAGACTAGACTAGTCAAGCTTATAAAGTTACAAACCATGGCTTAATATTGATACTTGAATCTTTGAATAATCACTTTAAAACTAGTTGCTATTATTATGGTTTTAGCACAATTTCATAACCAACTTTAAAATAAAAAATATTTTCAATATACTATAAATATTTTCAAAGGCTATAAATATTTTTAAAAAATTGCAAATATTTTAAAGATTAGAAATATTCTCAAAAGGTTATAAAATATTTTCAACACAGTATAAAATATTTTCAAATGTGCTACACAAGCTATATATTATCATACTATTTTATCTTAGATAGTAGATAACAAATATCTTATCTCAGATAATTGTATTTTATCTGAGATAATAGATAACAATATCTAATTTTAGATAACAAAAGTTTTATCTCATTATTATTGCTGGCTCTGGGCAAGTATTTTATGTTTTTCTCAATAAGGAAAGAAGCTATTTATATAATTGAAACATATTTAAAATGGTATTAACAGTATCTACTTTTTTTTTGTTTTGGCATGTTGAAAATTTCCTTTTTGGAAATAATTTTCTAATATAGATAAAGTTCACAATAAAATTATTAAACTATTAGTATAAGTTGCTGCTAGACATAGCCTTAGTCTGTGTATTATTGTAGGATATTATATGTTTTTTGTAGTTGTTGTTGGATGTAATATTGGTCTGTGTATTGTTATAAAATGATATATGTCTCATCTGGGCAACATTAATACATCTGTGGTTGTTGCTGGATGCAATGTGGGTCAGTGTGTTGTCATGAAATGATATATGTTTTATCTGGGCAACATTAGCACATTTGTAGTTGTTGCTAGATGCAATATTGGTCTGTGTATTGTTGTGGAATGATATATGTCTTGTCTGGACAACACTAGCACTTCTGTGGTTGGTGTTGAATGTAATGTTGGTTTGTGTGTTGTTGTGGGATAATATATGTTTTGGCTTTGTTTGAGCAACACTAGCACTTCTGTGGTTGTTGCTGGATGCAGTATTGGTTTGTGTGTTGTTATGATATGATATATGTCTCATTTGAGCAACATTAGTACTTCTGTGATTGTTGCTGGATATAGTGTTGGTTTGTGTCTTGTTATAAGATGTTATATGCCACATATTGCAGCTGTTACACAAATAAATCAATTTGATGGCTAAACCATTAACTAAATGTGTAACACTGGGGGCATTGGCTTATTTGCACTGAGATAAAATTGGATAAAATATAGAGTTATTTTTAATATGTCCTGGAATATAACTGCAGTAAATAATTGGAACAAATTTTAAATGCAATCTTAATCAATCTGATAATAGTGATCATATTTTAAATTTATTCCTTTTATGATTGATGAATAAAGGGGGGTTATATTGTGAACAAAACTAAAAAATAATTTGGGAGTTGATTTCTATTAAGTTTCCCAGCTAAATCTGGATCATTTTTAAAATATATCTAGGCGTGACCAGCACATAACTCTCACACTATAGTGTTGAGCAGGGGGCGCTAGTAAATAGATGACAATGGGGGGATTTCCGGCAGCAAATTGTATATTTTAGGGGTAGCAAAGTACAATAAACCCCTCTGGGATGCTTTGGCACTTGAGGGGAAGCGGGAGGAGGCTGGAGAGCGTTTATGTGGTGCCAAATTTGAAAATTATGTCCAATTAGGATGGATTAGAGACAGGTGTGACATTAGAGGCCGAAATAATGCTGTTGAGCAGAGGGATGGAGGGATCCTAAGATATATTTTCTTTCAAGAGCTGATAAAGCTCTACAATTTGTTGGTCTCGAGCATAGTTGATATATTGAGACAGGATTGTCGAGTCGTATTTGAAGAATTCAGCGACGAATTTCTCTTGGTTTTCAGTGCAAAGAACCTTTGTGGTGTCAGCTTACGTGGTCATGTGGAAAACGATGGTGTCTCAATTACTGACCAATACGCATCTTTCAGCTCCTTTGTCAACCACCACCACTATCGTCATTGTGCACGGTTCTTGGACACACAAGTACATGGCTGGATGGATGGCTGTGAAGGCCTACCCGTAGCGCTATTTGATCGTGTTGGACAGGGATTGGGCATCAACCACTGTGCAGACATTATCGTACAGGAGACAACGGCAATTTATCCATGGTACCTAGCATCCTGATTCCTCTGGTGCAGGTTGATTTTTATGAACACCCTCCAAACGTCCAGGGTACACCTCTGGTCGAGATTGAAAGGACTTGATACCATTGAAATATTGTCATACAGAAGACAACAGGAATGAATCTGACCTCCCAGTTTCTGCAGTGCTGGTTAATCTTGACGAACACCCTCCAAATATTCATGGTACACCAGTCAAGTCCTTCTTGGAAATGCTAAATAGTAACGACGATGATTACAATAATCACCCTCAGCAGGCTGGTGGGTCTCTCATTTTTCTTAGTGCACAGTACACTGTTTACTGATATTACACCCCAGTTGGTCTGTTCCCAGACATGTCGAACACTATCAGTGTGAATGGCATGAATTTTGGGGCAAATTTCGGAGTTAATTCCAATTTTAACTTCAATGACTTCAATTTTGGCGATATGGACAACTTCAAATTCAAAAACACAGACAACTTCGATCTTGGAAACATGGAAAACCTCAATTTCGGAAACATGGTCATTTATACACTTAAATTTGATAACTTGGGTGTCAACACAACATTCAATCCTGAACAACCCTTCATTTTCCCTCCACAACCCACTCATTTTGATGCCAACATGGTATTGCCTATTGATCCTTCAACAAATCATTCTTCTCCTGCTTCCACATCCAACACTAGCACATTCAATGCACCAACACTTCCGAAATCTAACATGATTCATGTTTACCGGCCTATGAAGCACAAAAAGGTTGATGAAGTTGATGCTGCTCATATTCTCCCTGAAGGTCTTCAATGTTGCCAAACAAAGAGTGCGAAGGCAGCAGCTGCATTGGAATCTGCAGAGAAATAATTAATGGATGTGTAGATTTTTTTACTTGTGGTAGTGGGCTATTGCATATGCATGGCAGTTACGAGTCTAATTTTAACATTGGAATCCATTTTAAAATGTAATGGCCTTCTACCACAAACTCTACTTCAAGCCCATCTATTTTTGAGATGTAAAGACTGCAAAAACACTGGTCTAAGTGGACTGGTTTTGACCAGTTAGGACCTTTTTTTGTAGCCCTTTAAATACCCTTTAAAACACACCCAGGAACATATTAATTGGTTCAAAATTGACAGATATGGTTGAAAATGTAAAATACTGTTGAAAATAGTATATGTACCAGACTTATTTTATAGAAGCACCAATTTTTGATGTAAATTAATGTTCTTGGGCTCATTTCAAAGCTAAGAAGAATATTAACAAAGTTACTAATTCATAACTGTGGAATATCAGCTGAAAGACTAGTATGAAACTGGTTAAAACAGGTACAGACCAAACACCAGTCTAAAGAGCAATTAAAACCAGTGTTCAATTTTTTTTTTGTGGTCCAGTCTAGATTTTTTGACTTCTGGGACAAATTTAGACTGGTTATAGTCATGGTTAAGGCCCTAGAGCATTAAAAACCTGGATCTAACCAGTTTTTAGACTGGTTTTTGGTTTGCACCAGTTTCAACCAGTTTTATACTAATCTTTCAGCTAATATTTTACAATTATAAATTGGTAACTTTGTTAACATTCCTCTTAGCTTTAAAATGAGCCCAAGAACATTAATTTACATCAAGAATTGGTGCTTTCATAAAATAAGTCTGGTACATATACTATTTTTAATAGTGTTTCACATTTTCAACCATACCCCTGTCAATTTTGAACCAATTAATATTCTTGGGTGTGTTTTAAAGGGTATTTAAAGGGCTACAAAAAAGGAGTCCTAACTAGTCAAAACCAGCCAACTTAGACCAGTTTTTTTTTTTTTTTTTTGTAGTCACCACAAGTAATATATTCACTGTCGAGAATGATCCAATTATCTATCGCAAGATTTCAAAGGATGCAAACTGATTACATCTTTTGAAATTTTGCAGTGGATAATTAGGTCATCCTCAACAGTGAATATGTTACAGTACATAAAAGTAACCAGACCAGGGATTGAACCCAGTACTGTCTAGACATATACCAAATGCTTTAACCACTGAGCTATTCAGCCTTGAAGTTCGACCATTCAATATTATGAGTTGTTTGATCAAAGACTCATTTTTTATCAACCCAGAACTTAGTCAAATTTTTGACGAGTCTGCAACAGCAGCTATTCGTACTATTACAGAGGCAACTGGGGGGCGTCTCATGAGATTGAAGATTTTCTATAAGAAATACATGTAGTTGCCCAGTAGTACTTGCCAAGTGCCCCCCTTATTCAGTAATGCTACATACTAGTTTATCTCATCAGAAAATGAATATCCGCAGTTTTCGATCCACCCAATTGCCATTTCATCAGTGATCGCTAGCCTTGCTTGGTGGATTAACCAAGGCTGAACTTCAGGTGACACAGCTTGAGCTTTGTGATGTCGCAACCAAGCTTTGATAGTGTGGAAAGCCTGTTCAATTGGATTGTAATCGGGGGAATACAGCGGCAGATAAATAAGCTTTGCACCTGAAGAATTTAAGGTGATATCACTGATTGAACAAGACAGTCGGAGGAAATTATCAACATACCACATTCAACCTCTATAAGATGCCGGATTTCTTCATCATGATGAATGGCACAGTTGTCTAAGATAACAACACTTCGGGGACCTGGATATGGGTTCAATTTTGGAGCCTATGGAAAAGATTAGCCAACGTCTCGTAAATTGGAAGTGTTTTACCAACTGTTCATTGAGAAATTGAAAAAAGCACTCTTTATTTACAAATCCCTTAGCTCGACAAATGCAGGGCCTTCCCATCACAGCCCAACCAGCCGTCCATTGGTTTGTGAGATTATCCACGCTTGCCTCATCCAACCAAATACAGTATTCTGCTGGAATATCAGTATAGGCGGCTTGCCAAGTTGCATGCAACAATTCATTCCTCTCCAAAGCAGCATTTGCCACTTGCTTGTTGGTAATTGCTATACGACGAAGTGCGCAGAAGAGGGTGGCAATTGAAACCAGAACATCCCGCCAATTCAGAAGTTCTTCTTGGATTTCGTCAAGGTATATTTTTGGCTGTGTGTCAATCAAAGAAGATATGTAGTTCATGTCACCCATGTTCAAAGAACGTTCGCCACCATGTGGCCCACGTGTAGACAGGTTTCTGAGAGTGCCATAATCACAGTGGTAAGACAGGATACTATAAACTGTTCTGACAGAACATCCAGCAAGGTCTGCAATCTCCTGTATGCAGAGGTGTTTCTCATTGTGCCAAATGATGATTTGGGCACACATTTCATTGGATACCTGAGGTGCCATGGTGGTTGAACAGCTTTTGTTCTGCAGATCTAGTCCCTGAGGCCTGACGTGTGACAATCTCCATAATGGAACATACAAATACAAACAAGATTTTACAAACACGTTGTGCAGTTGGCAATGCAAATCACTGTATGATTTCTTTGAGAATACATATCCTGGTGATGGTGATGGTGATGATACCAAGTCACTCCACCAAGTCATGCACCAGAACACCTTGTTTTGAAAATTTCATAACTTAATGAGCTTTGCTCGGATTCACATGATTCTTGTACCAATGCGACCACATTTTTCTGTACTTTCATTCTATGTACTTACAAAAAAATAAAAAGGCTTGGCATTGTGCCTGGCACATGACTTGATGAAAATTGGCATTTTATAGCTTCAAATGTATTTTTTCAGGACATATTATATACTGTTAAATTCATCTGAATGAGGAGAATCCAACCATCCCATTTTCATTACATAATTTACATGGGAAGACAATCTTCACAGGCAAATACCACATTTTTGATTTTACACTATAATGAGATGTCATTATTTCAAGATGTACAAAACTAAAAAGGACTCATATCTGCCATGCACAGCAATGGCCTACTAACACCAAGTAACAGCCCATAAGCATGAGATGGACATTGGACAATAGGAGTTCTTTACAGTCCCCCACGTATTCCAGGTGGAATCCCCCGGAATCCGGGTGATTCTGGGAATTCCGAGGGAATGGAAATTTAGCAGAGGTGCCTGCTAAATTGTAATTTCCGTTCCGGCAGAATTCAGACCGGAATTCAAATTCCGCCAGAACGGTCACAGGAATACCCGGAACGGAATCACACCCAGAATCGACCGGAATGGAATCCGGGTCTATTTGTAATGAATTTTAATTTTATCAGTAACTTTTATAACTAATAGTAATTATTTTAATACAATTATAGTTAATTAGTAATAAGTGCCCGCATGTTGCCAAATCGAGCAACCACGGTTGAAACGTCACTAGCATCACACATCATGACCATCCCATCTCTTTTCTCACCACCACCACCATCCACCACTACCACCACTACATGCCGCCGCCGTCGTCAAGCGCCCCGGTTAACGCCCACATTGGGGCCAACCCAGGGCAAGCTCGTCGACACCCACACAACCCAAGACTGCCACGTCACTGGCTACAACCCGCCGCCGTCGCTGCCACGACCACCGCCCCATCTCGACTGCCACCACCGCCATGTCACCGCCCCTCTCAACCCCCAGCACCACCCGAATTACCGCCACGTCACCCGACGACAACCACCGCCCACCTTCCCGCATCACTGCCAACATCCCGACCACCACGTCATCACCGGCCAACGACGACGACGACGATGACGACCCTGACCCCCAGTGCCACGTCACCGCCGATAGAACCAGCAAAAGGGCGACAGAGGAAGAGTGGGAGGGGATGGAGGCAGGGGCAGGCGATACAAGCAGGGGAGGAGAGGCAGGGGGATGACGATGACGCTCGTCGTCGTTCCCCGGAGTTCGTTGATAACGGGGGAGGGTGGAGGGCAGGGGGACAACGATGGGTGCATCGTTGTCCTCCGTAGTGTTCAACGACGACGACGACGATGACGGGGGGTGGAGAATGGCATGCATGCGCGCCTCCTCATTCCTACCCCTCGCTTCCGCGGCGTCAGCGACGGGGGGCAGCATGTGTAACCCACATACCGCCCCATTCCCACTTATTCACCCCCCCGTTGATGGGGGGGATTCTTTTAAAAATGACGGGGCGGCGTATAACCCACATGCCGCCCCCTCGTTTAACTTCATTTACCCCCCCTTGTTGGGGTTTTTTTCTCCACTGTCGTTAACGACGACGGGGACGGCGTGTATTCCACATGCCGCCCCCTTCTGCTTATTTTATCCCCCCCATTGGGGGGAATGTATTTAATCTAATTTAAATATTTGATATATTAAAAATAAAATAAAATATATACTTCAAACATGTGTAATGGGGCAAGGCCCTTATATAAGTGATTACACAAAGTATGTAGACTTTAAATTATGTCTTTGATAGTGAATTGAAGGCAGATTCTCCCCCGGATTCCCTTGGAATCCGCTAGAATTCTGGAATTCCAGCTCATTCCTGCGGATTCCGCCCGGATTCCGGGGGGAATCAGTGGGGGAATAAAAAGTATTGGACAATAGTGTACTTGCATGAGAAGTGCAAGGTCTTCCACAAGGGAGGGAACTTGTCCTGTTATGCACATATTCATCAGCATTCATATTCGTCAGCATTACAATCTTTACAAGCAAAAATGTGAACAAAAAAACATACTGATGAATCATTGGGCAATCCCTCATGATATCTGGAGGGCCATGGAGGAAAAGGAGGCCGAAGAGCAGGATTGACTGATAAAGAAGCAACAGCAACAATAGTTGGACTTTAAAACTGTTACAGGACCACGTGAGTTCACAAGGACAGTGGCTCTCCATGCTGTTACAAAGCTTATCGCAACTAATAATCAAGTAAGCCATTAATTGACATTCTACTCAGAGAAATAACCTGTTATGCAACTATAGTTACTTGCTCTGGCTGATAACGTTGCATTTCAAAACTTCTTGGTTGTGATGAGGCTGAAATTAATGACTTCTGACCTTCCAAGCTCCTATGACACCAAAATACACCTCCACAACCAGTTTGTCAAGCATATGAAGTCCCTAAAGGAAGAAATAACTATAAGTAATGTCCCTCTCTTTGACGCTTTGGATGATGCTGAAGACTTACCTGAGCAAGTAGCTCCTGGAAAGGTATCAATAACTCAAGACAGATGGTCAGCAGACATGACGAAAGCAGGGTTTCAGGGGATGACTGCACATTGGATTGCAGTGAAGGAGGGAAAATAGAAGATGAAAGCGGTGGTTATTGGGTTCAAGGCATTATCAGGTGGACATAGTGGGGAGAACCTTGGAAGGTATTTCATAGGTTTACTTGACCATATTGGAATCATGTCCAAAACCAGAACAAAGGTTCATCAATTGTCATTCCTCATGTCATAATAGTAAGTGGCTTGCTAATTCTTGATCTCTGATCAGCTTTATACAGCAATATTGGATAACATGGGAAATAATAATATGACTTGCAAAATGATCTAAGATATTCACACCTGCTGAGGCCTTGAGTGAAACAGTGACAAACAACAACTACCATTTGTTTTATTCATTTATTTTTACTTTCTTCTTGATTTAATTCCATTGCAGTTGCTTGGCGTTGTCAACCTTGGAAACATTGACATTATGGGCCACATTACAAAGATCACAGCTGTCAAAAATGGGACAGCCATCTGGAAATATGATCTCACCCAAGCTGATAACCATGTTCTAGGTGGTTCCCTCGATGTGATTGCCACTATCCATACACTTGCAATCAAGGTAACAATTCTATTCTCCCCCAAACTTCAAGTGTTGTCTCATAATATTTATGCTTAGATTCAAGCATCTGGACAGCATATTGAATACTTCCACAGCACCCAGATCCATTGCGGACTTCCTAAAGTGCTGGAGATACCTTTACATAGCAATATCCATTGGGGCACAGCATTCAAGATGCTTAATCAGGCAAACAAACTTTGTCAGGTACAGATCACTACATATCCATCTTGTTGTTATGTTATTGATAAATTTAACAGCCAATTGGATTATTTGTGACCTCAGCAGATAAGAGGTATGGCCTAATTACCACATTGCAGTGTAATAATTGTCTCATGAAACACATATCCTGGTTGGCTTTCAAGATGGTGGAGTTAGATTGGATGAGAGTAATTGATGCATGGGATATACTTGCAGTAGAGTTCTTGTTTCATTTTGCTACAAGAGGTAATAACGAGACTGATCAGGATTCAAATTGGATTCAACAATACTTCTCCTCAGAACAGGAGCCAACCCTATGGTGCACACTTCCAGTGCTTGAGCATCTTCAATCGGCATAGGAGAAGAAGCACAATAGCCCCAAATATGCCCTGTATAAGGACACATTTACTGATGGCCTAGAAAAGGTGGGAAAGTACTATTTCTGTCTCGACGAAAAGCCCAGTTTTGTACTGGCACTTGGTAAGGGTTTAAATTCTCACAAGGCGAAATGCATACTAATGCAACCTTTGAAGTGCTTCACCCTTATTACAAGCTCGCTTACATCAGCAAAAAGGGAGGTTGCTTGTATGTAATTGTGGACATTCTATATATGTCACAGTGATTACAAGCAAATATATTTGAATATAACTGAATGTAATACAGTTATCGTAATTGTGACTTGTATATAATGTCTACAATTGGATACAAGCAACCTCCCTTTTTGCTGATGTACATCACACTTTCATGGGGCGGTGCCAAAAAACAAGCAGCCAAAATTGATACAGGAAACCTTGATGCAAAAAACTGGCAAGATGAGGCCAGAAAGATAGTTGAGAAAAATGTACATTGTTTGTTTTGTTTGTACAAATTACTGTGCTGATGGTGTGTAAACTAGATGGCCCAGTACTATAATAATTGGGTTTCTGCTATTCCCATTCAAAGAAACCCTTTTCACTGCTGATGCAGAAAAGAGCTAGGCCTCAATCACTATCTAAGTACTATGCAATGGGATGTGACGAAAAACACCAATCTTGTTAAATGGTGGCAGGTAAGAGATTTCCTTGGAATCTTTTTAGTCACTCATCGTCATTCTGTAGAACAATGCAACTTTATATCCTACACTTGCATGCATTGCCTTTGACGTCCTCTTTTCTCAAGCATCATCTGTTCCCTGCAAGCAGCTATTTTCAGGCAGCAAACAAATCACAATTGACCACCAGGCGTGCCTAGGTTCAACATTTTTGGAAGAACTGGTAATCATGGGGTCTGCATGGAGACCTGACCTTTATGATATGGCTGCTTGGACAGCTTTTCAGCAGGAGGAGGTTGAGCCCTTTCTCAAGTCACAAACCAGTTAGGACCAGAACTGGTTAAAACTGGTTTTGTAACTGCAAGAAACTACAAAAACCAGTCTGTTGCAGTTCAGTCCAGTTTTTGTTAGTTTCTGGAATCAGAAGGACTGGTTATGGTTACGGTCTAAGGCACTGGGCACCAAAAGACCGGATTGGACTGGACTTTCAAACACTAATATCTAGACAAAATGTGAGTGAGTCTAGGAATGAAACAATAAGTACATGATCAAAAGAAACAAAGGAAAACTGTACTTCAGCAAGAAAGGTGAAAGGCTGAGGTACAAAAGGACGAGATATGGCTGGCTATATAAGTGAAAAAAAACAGAGGCACCACTTTGAAATGTCCAAAAGAAGAAAAACAAAAAGAACAACATCAAAAAAATACACTACAAGAGAAGTAAAGAAGAGGGTGCTTGATGGAGCCACGTGCCAATTTCCAACACATCCATCAATGACATGTATGGCCAATCAAGGACACATACAACAGCCCAACCCTACTACACTCAAATATGAAATTTCCCATCCAAATATCCCCCCAATGTGCATAATAGTGAGTGCAACAACCCACTAGCCACATCTGGTATTGCTTATATGGATTTACTAGTGCCCCCAACACCTGCTCAATGGTTTTGCCCCCTGCTCTCCCATCCAGCACTCATAGCATATCAGCAACCCCACCTGCTGACCCAAAAGACCCTATTACTAATCCTAACCAACCCTGCCACCATTGCAAAAGTTCTCTTTTGGGGGTGATGGGGTATACCTGGTGTGGATTAATCATATGATTCAGGCAAGTCCAGGGTTTTCATATATCAAGGGGGCATATACAGGTGGTCTTTGGGCAATGATACAGTAGGAAAGGTAGAACTAATCAGTTTGTCTATATACCAAACTTGTGGTAGTGGGCCATTGCATATGCATAGCAGTTACGAGTCTAATTTTAATATTAGAATCAGTATCAAATCATAAATATTGATGTTAATTTTACAATGAAAATTGGACTCATAACTGCCATGTGAATGGCGTTTAGATGCAATTTTTATCATGTGGCCAGTATTCACCCTGCAATTCACTTTTGGGTTTTTGAGCAATCATGCAGAAGGAGGGTAGAACTAATCAGTTTATGTATTTACCAATTTTATAAATATAAATACTTACTGAATGAAAATCATATGTCACATGTATTAGGGTTACCAGGATAGATTTAAAAAGTGAGAAACATGACATACATAATTGTATATTGCATACATCAGTTGTACATTATGCACATTAGTTATATATCACATATATAAGGCTCACTGGGACAGATATAAAAAGTGAGATACATGGCATACATGGTTATATATTGCATACATCAGTTGGACATAGCATACATTGGTTGTACATTGTGTACATTGGTTGTACATCGCGTACATCGGTCATACATTGCGTACATCAGCCATACATTGTGTACATCGGTCATAACTTGTGTACATCAGTTGGTTGTATAGCAGTTGTACCTTCCATAAAAACTCAAAATCTGTGTGCTGGAGTGGAACAATCTCACGGTCAATGAAAAAAATTACAAAAGTCAGTAACGAGTGTAATGGAATAATTTTAGCATTAGAAAATGTGTAACCATGGGAATAAATCAACGATAGCGGCCAGATGTCTTAAAAATTTGGCTGTAGACACACACAATAGAAATGAGTCTAAAATAAATTTAGACTCATAAAATGTGCTTCATACAGTGAGTTTTTGTATCTTGTGTCTTGTTCTTTTATTTTATTATTTTATAGCTAAGTCCCTGTCTCGAGCAACTCATATGTGATCAGAATGCTTACCTTATATCAACTACTATCCATATAGCAAAGACATTCTTCAACTCAGCCAGAGAGCATGGCCAAGGAAAAGATAGTGGTGGTGGAAAGTTGCCGTAATGTCCACAGAATCAAGCTATCAGTGTTGGACCTCTTTAGAAATTTTCACATTCAACCCCACAAAGTGTTTTCTGCATATAGTGAGTTAATACTTTTTTTTTTTTTTTTTTTTTTTTAAATTGAAATAAATTTTTTTTTATTGTTGTTAAATATATAAAATATTTTAAAAAAAGGAAAAAAAAATTTATTTATTTTTT
>Ga0307517_10005069_pt1 | contig 20016 bp, 14 predicted proteins | sample 23_EM_MG_FD_194515 | JGI IMG/M metagenome (GOLD analysis project Ga0307517, IMG submission 194515) | Populus trichocarpa ectomycorrhiza microbial communities from riparian zone in the Pacific Northwest, United States - 23_EM | ecosystem: Host-associated > Plants > Roots > Unclassified | place... | reverse complement strand
AGTGAATTCTTGAATATTTTTTTTTTTCTAGGTTATCTAGTGATTTTTTTTTTGTTATGTTTATTTTTCTACCATCTGATTAGTTACTTTATCTTGGTATTATCTCATAGGCTCGGATTAAGAAGATTATGCAAACCGATGAGGATGTCGGAAAGATTGCCATGGCTGTGCCCCTTCTTGTTTGTAAGTGAATAAATATGGAGTCATGCTTATGAAATGGTGGAAATATGGTCCCTTTCTAGTTTCTCTCACATCACATTTCTTACCTGCTCTTCATAAAGTCATGCTTATGCTGATGCCATGAATGGTCCCCCTCCCCGCGCTTTCTATTTTCATGGGCTGCATTTATTTTCTTCAACTTGTTTTTCTTTATGTCAGCTCTGTTTCATTCATATTACTAATTGGATTTGTAATGAAATGTGCAGCTAAAGCTTTGGAACTCTTTTTGCAAGATCTATGTGACCGAACTTACGAGATCACTCTGAAAAGGGGAGCCAAGACCTTGAATTCATTGCATTTGTAAGTGAGATCTTTCTCTTGTCTTTGGGTACATATCTACCTGTGGGTGCCAAGCTGGCGACCGTAGTTTATTTTGAGTGAGTGAGAGATAGAGAGAGACAGAGGAGAGAATGAAGTTCGTGTTTTCTTCACCTTCCACCTTCAGGGAATGAAGGTGGTCTGATTTTTTCTATGAAATTTACAGGAAACAGTGTGTACAGACTTTCAATGTATTTGATTTTCTGAGGGAAATTGTGAGCAAGGTTCCAGATTTAGGTGGTCCTGATGCTGCCTTTGATGAACATGGCATTGGCAAAAGAAGGTTTGGAATGTCTAGTCTTGTATCTTATTTGTAGTTTTGGACATTTAGAGTGTTCGGTGACTAATGGCATTCTTAATGCTTCAACTTCAGGAAAGTTGCTGATGATGAAGACAATGACAGTGACGAGGAGTGCAATAGAAGCAGAACAGTAAGTTTTTGTGCCTTTCGCCTTGATTATATTCCATATATCATTGGATGTCATGTTATCTTGTAGATTGTGTAGAAACTATCTATGATTAATGTCTACTGCAAAAATGCTCTTAGTTTAAATGGTGTTATTTTTCCTGTAACAAGTTAATTGCATCACCATTTGCAGATTTTTTTTTTATGTTTTCGAACGATATGACCTAGAACTCAACCGACAATTCCTTTGACAGCATGAGACTACCCAGACAAGTAGCAGTGGCAGAGGTAGGGGCAGAGGTAGGGGCCGTGGCCGGGGGACGAGAGCCATGGAGAGGGAGAGAGCTGCACAGGATGGGAAGTTGGAAGATGAACCAGACATTGTTCATCATAATGACAAGCACAGTCCAAACCTTGGAAGGCTAGACAAGGATTACGTGCCTGAAGATTTGAAGGATAATATTCCAGCTGGAAGAAATTTACGAACACCAGTCCATGACTTTGACCTGAATTTGGACTTGGATGAGAATGGAGAAACAAAAACAGTGCTAGCTTCTGTCCCTGCAAGCTCCTCAACAAAACCTGACACTGTTGTCCCTGCAAGCTCCTCAACAAAACCAATTCCTGAATTGAAGCACGAGGAAGTACCTGGATGGTCTCTAGCAGACATTGAAGGGATGGATATCGATCCCATTCAACTTGCGAACTTAAATACAAGAATAGACGAGGAAGATTATGATGAAGAAGAAGACTGAAGTTAATAGCAAGTGTTTTTGTTCTGCTGTATATGCTTTTTCACATCCTATAAGCAATGGTAGACAACAGCTAGAATTTAGATTACACAGTAGCTTCCCTAGGCATACATAGAGATCAGTTTGTTCAACCATTCCCATCTTTGAGATGGAGCTCATTAGTCATTACTTCTAAACGTTTCTGCACTTTGGTCCGTATATAGTTTATGGGGATATTTATGTGGCCTTTTCCAGGCAAGGGAGTAGGGCCATGGTCCATGACAACCACAGCGGTCCTCGTGCCTAGGAATTGATTTGAATTCCCAACTCTTTTGTGGATATTGATTTGAATTTTAAATGTAATTCAATAAATAAAAAGTAATAAAGAACAAATAAGAGGGAGACCTTAACTCTGATTTGCTAAGGAGACTATTTTTAAAAAATGTCTCCTCTTAATTTCCTTTTAAAAACCTTAGAACAGACCTGTTAAACTCAATGGGCTATGGTTTTAATCCAATTGTTGAACTGCCCGACACAGACCTATATTTGATAATGTGTTTGGGCAGTATTTTTCAATGTACATTTAGATTGAATTAATGAATTTTTTATTTATTTTATGATTTCGATAGGAAATAAAAACAGTAAAAAACACCTCAACCCAGATGATTTTTTGGATGGTTTCAACAAAATGTGCTCTTATTTTCTTTTAATCCTTTTTTTGGTGGGGAGGAAGGAATTAAATTGAGGGGAGGGGGGACAAAATATGGACCTATTGTCGTCTCAATGAAGGAAGCAGGCACTCGTAAACCCGCTCCATGCGAGATAACACCATGAGCTTATAGTCAGTTTGAAGGCGGGGCTTCCCCAGATCAATAATATCCTGTCTCAACCTGTTCAAAACATATTTCCAATTAGCTTAAGACCAAACTCATACTTGCCTTGTACTAGAGAGAAGGATGGGAACACCTCAGCAAGAGATTTTGGATAAGAAGTAAAACTCGGAGATGACACTAACCATTGCCATTCACCAGTGGCTTTTGCATGCCCCTCTACAGCATGGAACAGGCGATCCAGACAATGTAACACTAATCCAAACATGCATTGTGACTCCTTTTCCTGTAAAACACAGGAAACGAGGGTTGATGTATTTATATTCATTATGCATGGGCAACAAACGAACGTGTTTGAATCATTTAAAAGTGGCAGCAGGAGAAAAGACACTTTAAAACTTTTGGTCCTTTGACAAGAGCTGAAAGAGTGACCAGCAAGTGACTCCCAAATTCAAATCTCGAATCAAGACTGAGAGAGGAGATAACATCGTGAAAGTTGGACAACAATTCCAGCACTTTCAAAGAAAACACTGGCCATGGCGCATCATAATTTTTTTTTAAAATAATTTTCTCATATCAAGCAGTTCTTTAATCAGAGTCCATCCAAGTTTTCCCAATCGTTCATCTACTCAGAAAAGCACAACACACAAGACCATAAACCTGCTTATGCCTTCTGTCAAGTAGAAAAGATAATGGCAGATAACTAATGCATGAGCACGAGAGAAAAGCCCTGTCATTCTAGGGTTAAAAAAGAGAGATCATTCATATAATGCAATAAATTTCATTTACAGTACAAAACTAACAAAAATATCAATAGATACTAAATAATTGAGGTAACAGGGAGAACTAGGAAAAATAGTCCTAAAAGAAATCCAGATTCATACCAGTCCTTGGTTAACGTAAGTTTGATATTGAGCAATTCCTTTCTCAACCTCCACTAAAAGCAGTCTCCTTTGGCGCCGAGCAATTCTGCCCCTTCCTTCTGCTCTAGTATCCTGATACAAATAAGCAGAATCAGCAGCCACGGAATAAAAACAGGGAAGAAACATGAACAGTGAAAGGATTGAAGCATTTACAGAATTTGATTGTTAATCTCATTAGATACTGCATGTTTATTCAATATGCCAATTGTTTTAAATGGACCACGAATCCTAACCTAAGGCTCAGGTGTATGCTCTATAGAAGTATAGAAAGTGTTATGCTCAATAGAAGTATAGAGAATGTCATGCTAGCTGAAAAGAGTCAAAGCTTTTTTATGCCAAATGAAAAGCAATAAATATCCTCTCTCTCACAACAATCATTAAATTCTTCCCTGGATTAAAGAATAAATCACCACAGCAACAGTAAGCATGGGAATTTACTCAAGCTGAACTTGTCTGAACTAATGATACGCATGTGTATTATCAAATATCTTTTAATTCCTATACCTGGTAACAGATTAAGTCTCTTCACGAAGTTACTCTGAGAAAGGTAAAAAGACAAGTAAATTCTTACCCGTTTAAACCATGCACGCAATAACATTAGCAGCAAAAGAGAGAGAAAGAAAGCCGGTAAGGCTGCAAGAATAGCAAAATTGATCTCATTTGCCTTGAGAATCTGATCCAGTTCAAGCATCGCCCTGATTAAAGATAAAGACAATTGAGATAAACATCGTCAAGGAACATTAATCATCTATCCACTATACAAGGTTAGTGAACTCACGTCTCAATATCCAATTTTAGCTTCTGAACCTGAAATAGCAAGAACCCATTATAACATGGCCAAATGTATAAGAAAATAACATAATAAAAATAGTCTGCAGTACCTGGATCAGCAAAGCATGAGCAAGCTCTCCCTTTAAGAGATTCTGAATAGGATGCGTAAGTTCCTGTTCATACCTGCATTAAAATTAAAAAGCTGATTATTTTACTTTTCAGTAAAAAAAAAAAAAATCTGCCAGAAAACATAATTAGATCGGTAATTTTGTACAAGTAGCAATTCAAGATAATGACATGAAGTTAACAATTCTCTTTCCAAAGAAAAAAAGAAGTTAATAATTCAGAGAGATTTTAAGAGTATTAGCCCCTCCCAAAAAAAAAAAACCTACCACCTTCCTAGATAAATTTATCAAAGATATGATTTGAGTTTCTTTAACTTTGAGTAAAATTTCTATTGACTGAAAGCAGATTTAACGAATGTACATGGGGATTATGTCCATTAAAACATTCTTTGTGCACACAAATGTGTCCAAACAAAAACAAACTAGGATCAAATTTGTCTTGTCAATGCCTTCAGCAAATTTACAGCAGATAAACGACTCAATCAACTTCTACATTTGACAAACACATATGATGCACATGAGGACATGGTGAAAATAGTTTAGTAATAAGCCATTCTTATTGCCATTGGCAATCATCAAAGTAGGATCTTTAAACAAAGCAATAGGATTAGGAACAGTGGCTGAGGGTAGACAAATTATAGAATGAGTGAGGACTTGAATAGAATACACATAATTTTGAGGGGCCATATAAGATTTTATTAAAAATAAACTAAAATCTAAGGGCTATATTGTGAAATGGAAAAATCTTTCATTAGGAAACTAAGTGGATAAGAACAGAAAACCAATACAACAAAAACATAAATATTGCTTGGTTCCCCTTATTTTTCAATATTCTGGTGCCTCACATGCATGTTTTTCAACTTTCCGGTTCCCCTTTATTGTTCCTTGGATGCATCAATTTACTATACAAAACAATGAGTCAGGCATGGCAGCAAACTAGTAATTGAGTTAACCATTCCCTTCTGCTGTTCTATACTTGAAGTGTCTTATGGTATTTGTTGAAATATAATATCAAGGGTAACGATAAAGACCCAGAATAAGTTCGGCAAAGAAGTCAACCTGTCCATAACTATTTCAAGCATTTCCTGATCTGATGCATGTTCAGGGAACTTTTGAACTTTTGTCTGCTCGCTGAAAGCCAATAACATTCTGCATCTCAAGCAAATAATTAAGTAAAGGTCGAGTGAAGATCAACCTAAAAGAAGAAAACACTTTTAAAAGAAAATGATATGGCAGCATCTTCTGTGCAAGGTGATAGCGAGACCCCCCTTTTGATTTGTTCTGTACACTAACAATGATATTCTCTTCCATTATTTTTCAATGTCAACTTGCATTTTTTTTTATCATGTGAACATGTTATGTATTCTTCACTGTTCTTGACCCTCTCTTGTCATAATTAAGCTTGCAGGTAATTTAGAAACTATATAAGCATTATCTTCAGAGTCAAGGTGGAATACATGAAATACATGATTGTAAATAAGGTCTACGGCATCATTGCAGCTAAGTCCAAAACATACACAGTATAGTTTTATGAGTGAAGTACAATACTCTTTTTGTATAACAAGTAAATCACCATCCAATATAATAGGTAATGAGTCCACAAGAAATGGAAGAAAGTTTAACCTATGCAGCGAACTGGCAGTCAACTGCACTTCTTCTACCTCCATCACACCTTTGTGCCTCTTCCTGAATGTATCAAAAAGTTCATCTCTAATGGACAGAAGCTGTTCATAAATCAAGTTCCACACCATTAAATTTGAGCAAATAATCCCTAAATAACAAGGAATATATAAATAATTTGGAGACAAAGAAAGTGTGAGTCCAATGCTTATTATGAAATGACTTCCTCTGAATATTCAAAGGGATCCAGAACAAATGGAAGGATACCAAAAGCACACTTGAGGGCCAAAATGTCTCCTGGAATAACCAGCTTATTCTGAGATTTTAACATGAAGAAGCCCATATACTTACGCCACATTGGCCAAGTATTGAGTTAACGAGGTATTTTGAAATGATTACAAAAATCAAACATTGGTTCTTAAAAAACTCAAGACATGATTGTTTTTATTATTATTATTATCTTTGTCTGGTCGACTTTGATGAGATTTGCGCTTATGATTTATAATAGGTATGGAATCCTATACTTGATTATCTAGAATAAACTGAAGGATTGGTTAGTCAATTAAGGGAATTGATCAACTCTTGCATAGGTAAATAGAGACTTACGTACACAACAAACAACAACTTGGCCAAAAGGAAATCCTTTCTTTTCTTTCAAAATATCTTGGTATCAAAGCTTTGTTGACTAAATGATCACGAGTTCAAATCTCATCACCCCTATTCTTTCTTCAAATTAAAATTAATTTTATAACATAAGGTAGTTTGAGTTTATGCAAGTTTCAAGCTTAAAAAGTTCACTTGAAAAGATGTGTTAGAGAAGAATATAAATCATATCTTTGGACTTCACTTAAAAGTTTAAACTTTTGGGTTGAGATGATTATTGGACATAGTATGAGAGCTTAGGAGGATTTATAAAAAAAATTCCAATGTCTTTAGAGTACTAGTTGTTGCTCGTGTCTAGTTGTCTCTTAGCCAAAATTGCTCTTCTTTACTCGCATTGAGGCCTGCAGATTGTTCAGAGAATTCTTCTACAAAATTCTCTTTATGTTTGTGATTGGTTGTCTCTTGGCCATTGTTGATTTTTCTCTACGTTATTTGGCATCATTTCTCCTCTTTGAGATTTTTTTTTTGGAAATATGTTAAGCAATAAAGGAATTATAACGAATTGATTTTATGGGAAAAATTACTTTTTTTGGGAATTTCATTTACAAAATTTTATTCAAGGAAAAGAGTTGAGGGGTTATATTGATAGAACTAAAACAAAACCAGTTGGCCTCAAAGATCAAGCTCAATGGATTTCAAATAATGCTCGAGTTATTAGTTGGATTTTGGGATTAGTTGAATCAGATATAACATTGAATTTATTACCTATCCAACTACTTCTGCCATGTGCAACTATCTAAAACAGGTCTATCATCAAGAAGATGATGCGAGGGAATTTCAACTTGAACATGATCTTCAAAAATGCACGTAGGGTGGTAAGCCTGTTCAGGACTATTATTATGATTTTATATCTCTTTCGATTGAATATGCATATATTGTCTATGCTGGAAACTCCAGGACCAGAAGTAGAAGGATTGATTCTCATAATAATAAATAAAAATAAAAAATGGGTAAAAATAAATTTTTCCCAAAAATTTTCGAGTTCAAAATAAATGTTCAATAGCAAGTTGATTAATTAATTCAATAAGAAATGGGAGTTAGCACTCAATTTTGCACTTCCCATAATACAAAAGATTTATGGAAAGTTTAATCGGCATCAATGTCTCAAGAAACTTAGAAAGGAGTTTGAGCCTCTTCATGCCATATTGATGAACAAACAACCACCATTTAGACATACGTCTCCATCATTTATTGAGGGAAGAACAATGACTCTAGTCATTAAGCACAACGGTTGCGCAACAACAGAACATTAAGCCGTCTAAGGTGGCCTTTAAAACACATGACAAATACAAGTATCATGAAATGGGCAAGATTCAACGTTTCTCATTAAATAACTGTGTAAAAGAAAAAAAAATGGCATTATTATAAGGAGTCTGGAGATGTTATCGGGGATTGTATACATCAGCCACAAAGTCATAAAATTTGAGCATACAATGTGCATTATTCAGCACTAGGGTCTTTTGTTTCTTCGACCGTTTCTTCTGATGCCACGAGTTTTGTCCCTATCACTCATGTTATCTAGACTCCTCTATTTTGAATCATATGACTTGGTCCCCACATAATCTTACCATAATTTCCCCAACTGTGATCCTAATCAAATTCATATTGCAATAGAACCTATTTCTATTTTTGGAATTGGGACTGTTCATATTGACTCCTTTTAAGTTCTTATAGTGTTTTTCTTATCCCAAAGTTAACTCAGTTGTTCAGGATTTGGGCACAAAGAGGGTAATCATACTTGGGATCTTGTGTCATGTCCCTTTGAAGTTAAACCAATTGGGTGCAAGTGAGCGTATAGTGTTACGCCTGATGGTTCTTTGGACATGTATAAAGCTTGTTTAATGGCTCTATGAAATCATCAAGAATATGGAGTAAACTATGACGAGACATTTGCACCAGTTACCAAATCGACTACCATGCATACAATCTTAGATATTGATGCTTCTCATCATTGAAGCTTATCCCAAATGGATGTTTAGAATGTTTTTCTCCATGGTGATCTAGATGAAGTTATTTTTATGACTCCACCTCTATGATATCCTTTAGCTAGCTTCGAACATGTTTGTCGATTAAGGAAATCTTTCTATGGTCTCAAACAAGCTCCACGTGCATAGTTTGCCAAATTTAAAAGTACACTCTGTGCATCAAACTTTAAACAAAGCGCTTATGATCCATTTATGTTTTCTTGTCGAACCGCTCAAGGTATAACCATTCTTTTGATCTATGTAGATGAAATTTTAATTACAAGTGATGATGTCTCTAAAACTCACTATTTGAAGACAACCTTACAGTAGCCTTTCCACACCAAGGATCTTGGTCCATTGACATATTTTATAGGGCTTGAGATCTCTCTCTTAATATGGTATTTTTGTCAATCAACATAAATATGCTCAAGATAGTGTTGATCTTGCCCAAGTTCAAGGTCCTAGCACATATAATACTCCTACTGAGCTCAATGTTAAACTCCATTCTAATGATGGGGATGTTCTTGATGACCCAACTCATTTTCAAAGAATGGATGGGAGACTCAACTACTTGACAATTACTCGACCTGATATAGCACATGCAATTTGGTTAGTTTATGACCTCATCATCTTCACATAATTGTTGCTCAATGTGTTGTTTAGTATATTTTGGGGACAATTCTGAGAGGATTTTTCTTTCCTTATTAAGTGATCTTAAAATGACTACTTATGCTAATGAAGATTGGGGTGGTTGCCCTAGCTCTCGTCGTTCTACTACTAGATGATGTTTATTTTTGGGCAAAGCCTAATTTCTTGAAAATCTAAGAAACAAGATCGTGTCTCAAAATCTTCAACTAAAGTTGAATATCAAGCTATGTCCCATCCATGTTCGAATATTACATGGCTTCAAGGTCTACTTACTGAACTTGGATTTTCTTCACTCGATCCAACTTCTCTTCGTGCCGACAATACTAGTGCTATCCAGTTTATTATGAATGCACAAAGCATATTGAGATTGACCGTCATTAGATCCAAGAAGTTTTTGAACAAAAACTGATTATTTTTTCACATGTTTCTTCTCATAACCAAATTGCCGATATTTTCACCATAGGATGACTAAAGAACATCAATACTTAATTGGCACATTGTTGTTGTTTGATCTGTCAACATCAATTTGAGGGGGAGTGGTCAACACATTTGATGAGATTTATGCTATAAATTAAGGATTGTGATTTGATGAGATTTGTGTTGTAAATTAGAGATTGTGATGGGCTGTAACTTAGGGATTGTGATTTATAATAGGCATGCAATCCTTGATATAATTAGCTAGCATAAACTAAGGAATTGGTTAGTCAATTGAGGGATTTGATTTACTCTTGTATAACTATAAATAAGGACCATGTACACATCAAACAACTAGGCAGAAAGAAAATCCATTCTTTTCTTTCAAATTATCAAGTATCTAGATGGGCTAAAATAATGGTGATTTCATCAGTATTTGGATTGGCTCAATGTTTTTACAAAAATAATGTATGGGCTTAGAAGTTTAGAATTGAGCTATCCAAGTCAATCACTAAAACCTAAAAGTTTCAATATATCTTAATCCAATCAAGAGTTAGGACTGCTAATGCGCCGATACATACCAAAGTAAGTTGGACAACCTCCATCTAGTCTCTGACTAATGTAAGATTTGTTAGCCATTAAATACGTTTTACCTTGAGTCTTAAAACCTAATTCAAAATCTTGTTATGGTATAAGCACTCTTTGATATAAGCTTCACTTCCAATTAGTTCTCATACCATTGGTTTTTTATAGCTATCGCAATTCAATAAACTAGAGGTACGGAACCCTTGAGGTACAATGCTTATTACTTTTCATTGCTATGAACAACACAGTTTTATGAAATTTTCACTTTAATTAATTTGTTGATAATAAGCTCATCTTTCATTGATATCATCATCTATGATGCTTTATGTTATTGATATCCAATCAATTGAGTACTTAATATCTTCATCAAAATTTATTTTATGGTCTACATGTTTATACTTGTTAAATATCCAAAAGCTGAAAGCATTTAGGGCCAGTCAACCTAACAGTAAGAAGAGCAATGAGAAGGGCAAGTTAGGGCATACCGGTTGCTCCACGTGATCATTAAAGAAGCTAATAGTTGAGTCCTTGGCTTCACGAACCCAGTTGTCAATATCAGGGCTTCCCATCAAACGACTATGTCGAAGGAGCCACGAGGAACAAAATGACAAGCCAACTACACCACATGTGTGGCGGATCCAGTGCTGGGATAATTTACTAGGCTTTTGGTGTTTGGAAACCTTAGAAAGGAGAAGAAACAAATATATCTCAAAAACGTTGACCAACCATTAGGCAATAATTATCTCTAAAAAACAATAAAGATATACAAGAGTAAGTAGAAGAAGAAGCAATCAACCAATAAAGATAATCAATCAATTATAAAATGTAGTCTATAGGAAGCACTGTTACCATAACAGATATATAGGAGTCCAATTTCTCAAGATTTTTATAAACCGCATTGATGGCATCACTGATTTCACAATCTGTCCACTGAGACCCTTCTTGATTAACTTTTGGTGATTTCTCAAATACAAGTGGAAATGAATAGCTTCCTTCAACAGAAGAATCAGTCTGCACATCATTGAAGTGAAAAGTAAATAATAGCAACTTTTATTATGATGAGAAAAAACCACTAAAAAGTCATAAGCAAATTGTCATTGCCACAAGGATGGCGAAAAGCTGCAATCATCATATGTTAGTTTCTCTACCTGACGTATTGCATGTAAATGGCCAATTGATGCCTCCAAATTTGAAAATAAATGATTAATAACTGCTAGTAATGGCGGAAATGACTTTTCTGGATCTTCCACTAACTGCTCTCCACGTCTATCAACTTCCATGTAAACCTACAAGTGAAGTGAAGCGAAGCAATTGATTGGTAATTAGTTCTTACAATGTTTTTTTGCTCATTGATGTATCCATTAACATCCACAAAGAACAAACATAAAAATTTGACACTGAGAATTTTTTTTTTACACTTCAAGCCCATATTTCAAAGAAAGTTTACTCATTTCCGAGTTTTCTAATTATCAATGAAGAGCAAGTTCATATATAATGTTACAGAATAATATGAACCATACATTAAGACCTCACCTAAACAACTTAAACTTTTCGGATGATATAGATCAAGGTTTTAATGACCAATGATCACGAGTTCGAATCTTGCTACCCACATTGAGATAATTATTTGACATTCAGGTCAAATAATTAGTAAGAATTATCTATGAAATACAAAACCAAAACCAAAAGAAGCATCACACGAACCTCGGCCAAGAATGTAGCAATGGCACATCTTAAGTTGCTTAAGATAACTATCCTCTCAGAAATATAAGCAGAAGCAAATTGACTAAGATGCTGCATAGACCAACCGTCAACAATGCTTTGACGCAACACCTTAGCTGTTCCACCAAGGAAAGCATTTGGCCCTCTCTCGAAAATCATAAAGTACAATTTCCGAGCATTAGATGCCTGCAGTTACAAACAAATCAAAGCAAAACGATCACAACAGAGAGAACTTCCCAGATACAACGGTTAACAACAAACACACTGGGTGTAGTATCAGTACCTCTATTAAAGGTTGCCAAAATTGCAAATTATCTTGAATGTTGTGCAAATGTATAAAAATATGCCCCATAATATCCTCCAAAACATCATACACCCTCGAAGACTCTATCCTAACCCTGCACATATAGAAAACACGACATCATCTCTAATAAATTCTAGATTTAAGAAAATAAATATAACAAATTAAAATAATTATACTTATTTATCCATCATTATTTACAAAAACAAGAATATTTCATAATTTTTTTTAATTAAATTTGTGCACTAATTTCTAATCAGCGTTCAATTACCAGTAGCGATTTTTTCATAAGAAAAGTGAAATAATGCCTAAATATCAACAAAAAAAACTAGTAATTAATTAACAATTAAACAGGAAAATCAAAATGTGAAGAGAGTGAGAGAAAGAGTAAATACACAGAAGAATCGAGAGTGTTGGAAGGGAGAGGGAGTGGGAGGCAAGCCTTGCGTCGTCTGCGAGGAAAAAAGACGCGTCGTCCGGTTTGAACGCAGAGATTGGAGATTCTGGAGAGAAAATCGGAGGAATCATGGAAAGAGAGGGGAAAGAGAGCAGCAAGTCGGTTGCGGAGATAGTGAAAGTAGACAGAGAGAATAAATCCTTTCTGCTTATTGGCTTCGGTTTCGTCTTCTTCCTCGTTTGTACGTCGATGCTCTTCCAAATCCATTGATGGATGCTCTCTCTAAGCTACTGATATCTGTTCGTTAGTTTCAAAATGTAACGGCGCTGCTGCCTGTCGAGGAAGCAGCATTTTGTATCTGAAAAATACGGGATCCATCTCTCTGTTCGTGGTAAATACCAAAGACCCCTTCCAACAATCAAAATTAATTAACAGCCTATGGTTTAAACTCATGAAGTAAAAAAGAAAAACAAAAGGACCACTCTAAAAAAATCTTTAAACACACAACACTACAATGGCCCTAAAATGCTAATGATATTTAATATATTTTTATTTTCATTCCCCAATCTATCCAAACAATGAAAATTAAATTATCCTCAATTCTTTTTTATTTATTTATCCAAATAAAGAAGGGTAAAGAAATATCCATCTCTTCCTTTTCCATGGGTGTGTTTATTCACCTCATGAAAAAGCATATATTACATGTTTTCTATGAGATACGCCGCACAATGTTCCTGTACTTTCCCTCATGTCATATAATTTTTTCAGGATAAATTATAAGGAATTAATTTGTTACACAGCTTAAATTGCTCTTGTTTTTTTAAAAGATGGTCATTTTTCTGTCTTTGAAATAATATGTAGTTCTATACCTCATTACAAAAAGAATTGGTGGCAAACATATGATAATGAATAATTGAAACATAATTGCCAACCATTTTGATAGCTTGAAACAAAACAAAGATTAACATGATAGTGCTATAAATTTTGTCATTTGTTTTCACAACAATTAGTAACCTGAAAAGGCACATTATCTACCAAAATTCTAGCAGCAAATCCTATCGCTTAGTGTAGTATAGATCCATCAAATTTAAAGTTACAAATGAGCTTAACCTAAATTCAAAGACAAAACCTGACCTTCAATATTTTTTGCATTTGCATCACTCATTATACATCATAAAAATTTGTCCTTTCACCCAAAACACAGTTTTAGTATCTGATAGTGATATGAACATAACCACTGGTCTCTTGAACCCATTGCTAATGTACAAGACAACCTGGTTTTACCTGTACTCGAGGCAACAACTGTAGAAACAAGATATCAATTGAACGTTTTTGCTTAAACTAATTGTGCCCAATAGCTTTATTATATAAGAATTGTATAGATATACATGGAAGTAAATAGCTATAATGAATTGCAGGCAGGGGCGGAGCAAGAAAAAAAAATTTAAAGGGGGGCTAGTTAAAAAAATTATTTTAAAAATGTTAAAATTTCAGTTATTTTATACAAGAAGGGGCTAGGAAAAACATTTCCTTGCAGGGGCCGGGGCCCGTGCTAGCCCCCCTGCCTCCGCCACTGATTGCAAGAATGATTATTGGATAAAATTCAGCAGCTCTAATCAAGGGATCGTTTTGTAATTGTCATGGGATTGTTTTGCAGCTGTCAAGGAAATATGAGATATGCTCATTTCCTTGATTGTTTCTATTATTGGTATAATCTTCTTATTGGATACGTGGGAATGATATCTACTTACAGACATGTTGAGTTTGTTTCAAAACCATGAAAATTGAGATGAGGACAAGGTTTTAGTAAATCCATCTACAATCTGATTGTCACTTCCAATGAATTGAACATGAAGAGCTCCTCGTGTTGCATGTTCTCGCATAAATGGTAATCAACTTCTATGAGTTTTGTGTGTGCATGCAGTATTGGGTTGGCAACAAGATAGGTAGTGTTGATATTATCACAAAACAAAGTAGGAGGTTTAGCTAAGAACACACCTAGATCATAAAGTAAAGATTATATCCAACACAAGTTTATTATAACAACAACAAGTGCTTGGTATTTAGCTTTAGTAGTGGAACGTGAAACTATTGATTGCTTTTTAGAGCACCATGATTTGAGGTTAGAACCAAGAAATAAACAACCACATATTGTAGAATGAGGATTATCTGGTGATTCAACCCAACCCGAATCAAATAATACATTGAGAGAGAAAAAAGATAATGGGCAAAGAGTGATACCATAGCCAACAATATTTTTAAGATACTACAATATTTGTTTGAAAGCTTTAAAGTGTATTGTTGTGGGAGAATGCATGTACTAGACTTGATTTATAGCATAAGATAAATATAGTATTGTCATGATGAGGTATTGTAATGCCCTAACAACACTATAATATGATGTAGCATCATTAAGAGAATCACCATTAAATTTGGAAATTTCAGAGCCATATGTCATTAGTGTGGAAATTGGTTTAGGACCAATCATAGAAGAACACTCTAAAATCTCCATAGCATACTTTGTTTGAGTGATAGTGATGGATTGAGAATCATGATGAATCTCTATTCTTAGGAAGAAATTTAAGGAACCAAAGTTCTTCATATGAGATGATAAGTATTAAATAAGACTCTCGATTCCTTTTGTATCACCACCAGAAATGACAATATCATCAACATAAATGTCATAACTCAATTTTTAACCCTCTATTTTTTCTAAATATTTTCAAAATGCAAAAAAAATAAAAAAATATATATTCTTGATATATTTACGTCATTTTCATATTTTCGGCGTCTTCTAAAAAGAATTCAAATTTCAAATTTCTTTTCAACACGTTCAACTTTTAACACGTCATTTTCAAAATTATTGATTTTTCCCATCGAGTCGATGTTGCCGTTGCCTTTTTTTTTCAAAAAAATCAAAATACAAAAAAATAAGAAAAATAAAAAATATTTGAATAAAGAGACCAAAATGCAAAAGAAGAAAATGAATGACCAAAGTGTTTTTGGAACCAAGCAATGGGGAGGAAAAAGACAAATTATTTTACCTATAAGTAAGTGATTATCTCACACAAGGAAAATGGGATGTAAAAAAAACTTAAAGAAAATACAAAAAAAAAAACCAGATTCTCTCCCTCACTTACAAAAAACCCTAAACTTATTTTGTTACTTCCTAGCCACTAGCCACCACACAAGAAAAAGCATACCCACAACCTCCATCTTCATGGCTAAAAAATGACTAAACCCAACTTTTTTCATGCCCATTGTCACCATCACTAGTAGCCTCCCTCCAAAACTCATAACAACATCTCATTGTCCAGCCACTCCTCATAGAACAAAAAAAAAAGACCCATATCAGATTTTTGACTAGCACTTGAAACCTCAATGTCCAACGTCATTTCCCTACTTCTTCTTCACTAAGAGCACCCCTCTAAAATCGGACCCTCTCTTAGCAAAAACATCATAGGTACCAGTCATTCCACCTTTCACCCCCACAAAAAATAATCATGGCATTTCATCTTCTTCTCTTAACCAGCCTTATATTTTTTTTGTCTTCCTCAACAACGACCTCTCCCATCTTTCTCACTGTCAACCACCGCTGCCACTAGCAGCAACAGACTCATAACGTCAGTGACCACCCTCTCCACACCACTAGCCCCCACACACAGCTAAAACCTAGCTTTACCTCTTCTCCTTCAACCACGCCGATAGCAGCAGCAGAGCTTCAACCAACAGCTCCTTACAATAACCTATCAACTAATCCTCTTCACCATCGAATCAACTAAGACACTCATATAAGGCCAGCCTACAACTCCAATGTTAGCAGCCATCGCCAGGTATGCCTCCCACCATTTTGAAGAAAATTGTTAACCACAACCTATGACAGCCTAACACAACCAGTAACTCCCTTTTTTTTTTCATAACAGCCACCTATAAAAGAGAAGAAGAAAGTGAGATTATAAAAATCAGATCTGTAAAAAAATGAAATAAAATGAATTTTTCTTGTGTGATTTGACATTTTTGTAGGTAACGGTGAAACTTACCGCTAGTGCCAGAAGAAAAGGAAGAAGAAGACGCTTTAGATCCACTTATTTTTTTCACTTCATCGGTGACTTTCTCAAATCATAACTTCATGATTAAACCTAAAACCCTTTTAATTCTAGGAGGCGACTCCGTTATTCGATGCCGTGCATGTCACGACAATAGAGAAGTAAAAATATGCATCCACTTTGTATATGTCAAAAAATAATGAAGAATCTGCCTTACTAGTAATGAATTTGAATTCCACCGGTATAAAACTGAATCTATTGAACCAAGCTCTTAGAGCTTGTTTGAGGCTATAGATTGCTTTATGAAGATGACATGTATAATTTGATTTGTTAGGGTTGACAAAACCCGAAGGTTATTTCATGTAAACTTCTTCTTGTAATTGACCATGAAGAAAGGTATTATGTACATCAAGTTGTCAATGAGGCTAGTTGGAAGTATAAGCAAGTGAAAACATAATACAAATAGTTGGGGACTTAACAACATGGCTAAAGGTATTTCTAAAATCAATGCCTTATTATTGATGAAATCCCTTTACAACAACTCAAGCTTTGTGCTTTTTAATAGTCTCATCTGAAAGATGTTCTTAAAGACTCATTTACAACCAATAACATTAAGATCTGATTGAGGTGGAAGCAGAGACCAAGTGCCATTTTGAATTAAAGCATTGAATTTTTCTAACATTGTTGTTCACCAATAAAAATGCTTAATTGCTTAAGAGTAACAAATATGATCTATTGTAACAGTTAATAAAAAGAAGTATCATTTTACAATTGGATGTTTTGTAGCTATCAAGACTTACGAATGATATATTTTGGCCTAATTATCATAAGATAGGTTGGTTGTTTAGGTGGAAGTTAAGATGCCTCATTTAGGAAAGCTATAAATAATGATTTTTATGTATTTGTTGATGAATTTAAAGGTTGTAAAGGGGGAGATAGGTTTGAGGTCTGTGTGTTGGTAGGTAAAGATTATAGTTATTGTATGTTGTTATTTGAAAGATTATCGTGAGGTAGAATATATTAACGAATAATAGGATATTTGTTTTCCTTGATTGATTATTCTCATTATTGGTACAATTTTCTTGACTGGATGATATCTGCTTACGACAACAAATCCTCAAGAATCACAATATGACATACTGTTCATCTACCCTTTTAACCTCAATGTCAACAAAAATGATGATAGAGATCAACCCAACAAAATTGCTTATCAGAAAAGAAAGAGAGAGAGAATCAAAAGTAATGTCTGAAAACGTGGAAAGCAATTGTTTTTTACATTGATTTAAATTATAAAAATACTACAAAAAAAAGAAAATACGGTTGTAGTCTACAAAAGACTAACTAGATACAAACATCCCATAATTATAATATGAATTTTCACTGCATGTAATGATATGAAAGAAAATACAAGTTAGCAGGGAGCCTTCTTGATTTGTTTCCCTGATCAATGCAAATCATCTTGCAAGCAAATTCAAGAACAACATAATCTATGACATGAGAGAGACAAAAATGCTTTGACCCAAGACTTGAGATGTTCCACTAATGAAAGCATGTGGCCCTCTCTCGAAAATCATAAAGTATAGTTTTTGAGCATTAGATGTCAGCAATTACAAGCAAATCAAAGCAAAATGATCACATTGAGAGAGAGCTTATAAAATACAATAGCTAACAACAAAAACACTCGAAATCAAAACAAAACTAAGATTAACATGATGGAACTGTAAATTTAACACTTGCTAATTCGCAACAATCAGTAACTTGACAGGACACACCATTAACCAAATTCAAGAAGAAAATCCTACCCTCAGTATAGTATATAGATCCATCAAATCTGAAGTAATTATGAATGGGCTTAACCTAAATTTAGAGATAAGTGTGCCCTTCAATATTTCATGCACTTGCTTCACTCATTATCCCTGATTAAAGTCTTGGTTGCAGTTATTGCTTGCATCTCTCATTATCCATCACCAAAAGTTATCTCTTCTCCGAAACATTATTTTAGTATCTGTTGGTGTTGGGGATAGAAGTACCCCTGTTCTCATGAATCCACTGTTGATGTAACCATGTAACCTGGTTGTGCCCGTTCAGGGTAATAGCAATAGTGACAATGTAACATACTACCCATTGATCTGTCTTTTTTAGCCACGATGCCACTAGAAATCGAGATAGATATCAACCTAACAACCATGCATATCAGAAAAGAAAGAAAAATAAGAGAGGGAATCAAAAGCAATGCCTCAAGATACCGGAAACAATGCTTCCTACATTGATTTGAGCTATATAAATATTAATACAGTATTTGGGAACGTAGTTGAAATCGTATTTTCTAAAAAATTAAAATTTATTTTTGTTTAAATTTTTTTTCTTTTATATTTTCGTTTTCATGTGCTGATGTCAAAAATAATTTTTTAAAAATAAAAAAATATTATTTTAATACATTTTCGAGCAAAAATCATTTTAAATCATAACCACTACCATACTTTCAAACACTAAAAAAAAAAAAAAAAAAAAAACATACGGTTGCAATCAATTCACTACCGAATATGATTTTTACCAGCTAACAGGAAGCCTTCTTGATTTAACTTACCATACCAAATCTCATCAATTTTATCTAAGAAAATTGGTTTATTTATTTATTTTTAATTAGATCTCATATCTACCAATTACTTAACTCTTAGATGCCATAGAAAACTTTCACAAAAAATAACAAAAACAATTAGTCCAGAGTTCTTAAAAATTAATTTAGAAGAAAGAAATTGAAATTTAATTAAGAAAGAGTTTGGTTGAAATCCTAATACCAAAAATTATAGTATCGTGGAATTTAAATTTCTTTAGGGCAACCACCCAGATGAAAAGGTAAGCAGCAAATTAAGGCTATGAAATCAAGCCTCGGAATTTAAAGAGAATAGGAGGGAAGAAATAAGCAATTAGATGATGTTTGGTTTGCTATATATATAAAAAAAAATTAAGGAGAGAGAGAAATGAATAATTAAATAAGTAATGATGTGAAATAATGGATTGCACTGAATGAGTTTTTTAATTTTAAAAAGCTGCTTTAAAAAAAATATATTATACAACAATATCATGAATTCATGAAAAAAACTACAACAAAAAGTAAGTTTTTCATGGGCTCATCTTGTGTGAGCTTGGATATAAACTTTGTATTTAGACTTGATTATTTCTATATAAAAATAATATTTTTAAAATTTTATTTTGTTTAAATTATTAAATATATAAAAAAATAAAAAAAACTACATATTAAGTCTTAAGTATTTTTACTAGGTGAAGTATGGTATTGTAGATATTAATCACGTTAATTTAGAAAGTATTTGA
>Ga0307517_10005068_pt1 | contig 20016 bp, 17 predicted proteins | sample 23_EM_MG_FD_194515 | JGI IMG/M metagenome (GOLD analysis project Ga0307517, IMG submission 194515) | Populus trichocarpa ectomycorrhiza microbial communities from riparian zone in the Pacific Northwest, United States - 23_EM | ecosystem: Host-associated > Plants > Roots > Unclassified | place... | reverse complement strand
ATGTAGCGTCACGATCACGACTAGACGATAAACGTGTATAATAGACAAGTATATAGTAGAGATATAGACATAGAGGAATAGAAACATCTAGAAACAAACAAATTATGCACGATAGTAGTAGTAGTAGTAGGAGGAGGCACACCGGCAGGAATGACTAGGGTGATATCGGCGGCAAGTTGTTATGAGAACGCCCGGAAGCAGAAGGAAAAGGGGGTACCTTGGGGAGGCGTCCGGATGCTGCGGAGATGCGAGGGAGGGAAAGAGACGTCAGGACGTGAGATAAGGGGGGGGAGAAGAGCAGGAGATGTGGGGTGGCGGCGGGATGTGGGTAAGGTCCCACGTCACGTCAGGACGCAATCGGCGTTGGGAATGGCGTCCGGACGCTGGGGACGCAGAGGACGGAAAAACGACGTCGGATTCGTCCAGACGCGGCGCCCGCTCCTCAGACGCAGGATTAATTTTTGCTGATGCCCATATCGACCGGCTATCCGGGAATTTTCATATGGCTGATCCCACTCATATCAAAACGAATTAAATACTCTCTGCTGCAGAGTGACTGCCTCTACTCTCACCTGTATCAATACTGTCATGAAGTAAAGAAGTTATGGAGAGGGGATAATATCCTATATGAAGGGGGAATATTGTCTGTAGTGAAGGGGCAACAGGTTAAAAGCTGTTCAGTAGGTTTGTGATAATAGTGAATTGGTGTCTGAGCAAAAGGCAGGCCACAAAGTGAGCTTTCTTGAGTATTGTCACAAATTTGGACTTACCCAATTGGTTTTTACATGACTACTCAGTTATTAGTTATCCCCTGTTTGTGTTTTACGCTATGAAGTCATTTGACTGGTAGTTCTCACATGACTGCCAACCTGCGAGTCATTGTTATATTATGAATGGTTGATTGTTTCATAACTCACGATTGTCATGTGATATGGTTTAATGACTTTCGCACAAGACTCAGATTATCAGTGATCGGTTTCACGCATGTATGTCACTCAAGTACATAATTTGGTTTATGAGTTTTGATTGTTTAAAGGATATAAGTAGTTGACTGATGCGAGTCAGCTGATGGATTTCGCGCTATGACACATTATGAGTCATAGAGGTTTATGTAGTACAAGGTGATGAGTCACCAAGGTTAGGGTTGTGGGATGCCTATAAAGAGGGCTTGGTTCCGACCAAGACATAGCCCACGAACTATCTCTCCTGGACCTCCGGCGATTGAAATCTCAACACCACGGGAAATCATCGTCACCCCCCCCCACACACGTGTCTTCTCCCACGATGGCCACTGCCTAGGAGTTGACGTTAAGCCACGTTCGCTCTTCTTCTGAGGCCTGTCGGCCTCCCCTCCTTGGGGTTCTCGTTCTCGTTTATCGGTGACACCAGCTCATAAAGTTCGGTTCGCCGCCTTACCCCGCAAGCGTTTTGCACCTCGCTTAGCGTTTGCGCGGTCGGCAAGCTTCTCGCTTCATTCATGGTCGGCGTTATGGTGTCCGGACTCTTGGTCGAAGTAGGCCTCGGCTTGCTAGGCTTATACCTCTGATGGGGAAAGCCTCGGTTAGTAACATCTCGGTTCCGCCTCAGTCTCGTCGTCATCCCAAAAGCCCTTGTTATGGCCTGTTTGTCGGCTGTGCCTAGCCCGCTTGCGATCCTGCCTTTATCCACCTTCCGGTTCTGTCCGCTTGCACCGTTACTGCTACAGAAGCTGGCACTTCACTGCCTCATCGTCCTCCCCCGATCGTCGTACTACTGGTTGGTTACGCCCAGTCGTGGTATTGCACTACCTCCGTGCCTGGTGTACAACGCCTTGCATCGATGTAATTACCGGAGGGACCGTATGTCTATAGTTACAAATGTCGGCCCACACGACATTTGGTTTTCTCCCATTACGCGATTACACTATCCTCCCCCTCGAACCCAATCGGGCCTTCGCGAAGCAATTATTTCTTTTATTTTAGCGGAGCCTGCGGAAGGGTTTGGGTCTCTCTCCTGTACGTCTCTATGAATTGTTTCCATACATGTCTGGGGTATATTATCTTAGGTGCTAGGTGAGGGGGATTGATCCTATGGATTCAGGGTGTTTGATTTTTCCCATGATGAGGTGAAGCGGCCCGTTCTTGGGATTAAGGTTTTGTTCACGCCATAGCTAGCCCTGCATGCGAGTTAATGTACCTAAACAAAGAATATATGATATAAAAAAAAAAAAGGAAAAAAAAAACCAAGCAATACATAGCCGCGAACCATCTCCTCTCCACCTCCGGTGATTGAAATCTCACCACCACGAGAAATGATCGTCACTTTTCCCCACTGTAACATGTGTAGATGTTCGGGTAACGGTACACAGGAGCGGGTAGTGCAGGATATCCTATGTTTTGTTGATTTATATTTGCTTTATTTGATTTGATTTCAGCTCTGCCACTGTCTCTGAGTCAGATAGGCTATGCTATCGTATTGCTATGTTTAGTTTGCTTTGATGGAAGTTTATATTTAGGATTCCGGGTATGGAATGGTCATGTAACACTGGCGAGGGGTGAGTATTGTTTGTTTCTTTCTTTGGTCTTGCAGGATTACAGGATTCCGGTATATGCCCAGCTACTGGTAATGATCGTGATTCCAGGAAGGCTATCCCTCTTGGGTTTTGTATTTAAACAAGTCTCCTGGCCAGCAGGAGACAGCAGACCCCGACAGACCTTCAGTCGGAGAATACACTTGGTTGAACAGAAATCCCTGAGTTCTATTTGTCCTTCAACTATTATCCTTCAGGCGACCGGTCCCTTGAAGCCTCCCTGAGCACCCGCGCTAGCAGGTCTACTGCCGGTCCCATCGCATTTCCGTCAGACAGGAACAAACCTGATACACCCACCCACCTCTCTTCTCCCTCGATGGCTTCGGCCTAGGAGTTGACATTAAGCCATCTACCTTCCTCCCCTGAGGCACGCCTGCCTCCCCTCCTGGGGGTTCTTGTTCCCGTTCATTGTTGACACCCGCTCATGAAGCTCGGTTCTCCCCCTAACCCTGCACTTCCTTTGCACCTCACTGAGGTTTTTGCACGGTCGGAAAGCTTCTCGCTTCGTTGACTGTCGGCCTCACGGTGTCGGACAGGGGTCGAAGTAGGCCTCTGCTTGCCGGGCTTGTACCTCGGATGGAGAATGCCACGGTTAGTAACATCTCAGTCCTGCCTCGGTTCGTCGTCGTCCCAAAAGCCCTTGCCGTGGCCTGTTTGTCGGTTGTGGCTAGCCCGATGTCACAAATTGTGTGTAAGCAAGGTAGATTTTACATGACTCATACTTATGAGTCATAAGCTATGTTGGATTTTACACCATGACGTCACTTGACTCATAGTTCTCATATGACTACGCACTTGCGAGTCATTGTTATATTATGATTGGTTGATTGTTTTATGATTTACGATTGGGACGTTACATGATGTAATGACTTTCGCACATGACTCATATTATGAGTCATGGGTTTCATGCATGTGACTCGTTTGAGCACATGACTTGTTTTATGGGTTTTGATTGGTTAACGGAATGTGGCGGATTGACTCATATGAGTCCTGGATGGATTTCGGGCTATGACTCACTACGAGTCATAGAGGTTTATGTAGTACGAGGTGATGAGTCACCAGGGTTACGGTTGTGAGAAGATGGCTATATAAGGCGCTGATTCCGACCAAGGGATAGGCCACGAACCATCCCTCCTCCACCTCCGGCGATTGAAATCTCAACACCACGGGAAATCATCCTCACTTTCCCCCACCCACCTCTCTTCTCCCGCGATGGCTACTGCCTAGGAGTTGACGTTAAGCCGTCTACCCTCCTCCCCTGTGGCCTCGGCCTCCCCTCCTTGGGGTTCTCGTTCCTGTGCGTCGTTGACTCCCGCTCATGATGTTCGGTTCTCCCCCTTACCCCGCACTTGCTTTGCACCTCGCTTAGCATTTTGCACGGTCGGAAAGCTTCTCGCTTCGCTCAAGGTCGGCGTTACGGTGTCGGACTCTCTGTCAAAGTAAGGCTTCGGTTCTGCTGGGCTTGTACCTCTGATGGGGAAAGCTTCGGTTAGTAACATCACGTTCTCGCTTGGTTTCGCAGTCGCCCCAAAAGCCCTTGCTATGGCCCGTTTGTCGGTTGTGGCTAGCCCGCTCGCGATCCTTCCTCTATCCCCTCCCGGTTCCGTCCGCTGGCACCGTACAGCCCCTTAAGCTGGCACCTTACTGTTAAAAACTCCTCCCCCGGCTGGCACCCTACTGCTCCCTCCCCTCTGGCTGGCACCCTACTGCTACTCACCGGCTGGCACCCTACTGCTAACCTTCCTGGCTGGCATACCCTCTGCTCGGTGGCTCCGCTCGCCCTTCTCTCCCCCTCAGATCGTTCGGCCATTCCTCGGTTACGCCTAGTCGTGGTATAGCACTGCCTCCGTGCCTTTGTCCAACGCTTGGGAACGATGTAATGACCTGCCCGACCGTACATCATGGTTTTTGGTGGGCCCTCAACCTATGAGTTTTCCCGTGTCGGCGATCATCTATCCTCTCCCCCGGGCCCTGAAAGGGCCTTAGAACAGCCGTCGTTTCTTTTGTTTTGGGGAGCCTGCGGAAGGGTTTGGGTCTTTCTACCTGTACGTTTCTATGTATTGTTTCCTTACGTGTCTGGGGTATATTATCTTAGGTGCTAGGCGGGGGAGACTTTTCCTATGGACTCGGGGTGTTTGATTTTTCCTATGACGAGGTGAAGCGGGCGGGATGACGTTTGCTTATAGGTTTTTTATCTCCATAGCTAGCGCTGCATGAGTCTTTTGTACCTTTAAACATAATAACGATTTGATTACAAAAAAAGAAAAAAAACCGACCAAGAGATAGGACACGAACCATCTCTCCTCCACCTCCGGCGATTGAAATCTCAACACCACGGGAAATCATCGTCACTTTCCCCCACCCACCTCTCTTCTCCCACGATGGCTACTGCCTAGGAGTTGACGTTAAGCCATCTACCCTCCTCCCCTGTGGCCTCGGCCTCCCCTCCTTGGGGTTCTCGTTCCTGTTCGTCGTTGACTCCCGCTCATGATGTTCGGTTCTCCCCCTTACCCCGCACTTGCTTTGTACCTCGCTTAGCATTTTGCACGGTCGGAAAGCTTCTCGCTTCGCTCACGGTCGGCGTTACGGTGTCGGACTCTCGGTCAAAGTAAGGCTTCGGTTCTGCTGGGCTTGTACCTCTGATGGGGAAAGCTTTGGTTAGTAACATCACGGTCTCGCTCGGTCTCGCTGTCGCCCCAAAAGCCCTTGCCATGGCCCGTTTGTCGGTTGTGGCTAGCCTGCTCGCGATCCTTCCTCTACCCCCCTGCCGGTTCCGTCCGCTGGCACCGTACTGCCCCTTAAGCTGGCACCTTACTGCTAAAAACTCCTCCCCCGGCTGGCACCCTACTGCTCCCCCCCCTCTGGCTGGCACCCTACTGCTACTCACCGGCTGGCACCCTACTGCTCACCTTCCTGGCTGGCATCCCCTCTGCTCGGTGGCTCCGCTCGCCCTTCTCTCCACCTCCGATCGTTCGGCCCTTCCTCGGTTACGCCTAGTCGTGGTATAGCACTGCCTCCGTGGCTTTGTCCAACGCTTGGGAACGATGTAATGACCTGCCCGACCGTACATCATGGTTTTTGGTGGGCCCTCAACCTATGAGTTTTCCCGTGTCGGCGATCATCTATCCTCTCCCCCGGGCCCCGAAAGGGCCTTAGAACAGCCGTCGTTTCTTTTGTTTTGGGGAGCCTGCTGAAGGGTTTGGGTCTCTCTACCTGTACGTTTCTATGTATTGTTTCCTTACGTGTCTGGGGTATATTATCTTAGGTGCTAGGCGGGGGAGACTTTTCCTATGGACTCGGGGTGTTTGATTTTTCCTATGACGAGGTGAAGCGGGCGGGATGACGTTTGCTTATAGGTTTTTTATCTCCATAGCTAGCGCTGCATGAGTCTTTTGTACCTTTAAACATAATAACGATTTGATTACAAAAAAAGAAAAAAAACCGACCAAGAGATAGGACACGAACCATCTCTCCTCCACCTCCGGCGATTGAAATCTCAACACCACGGGAAATCATCGTCACTTTCCCCCACCCACCTCTCTTCTCCCACGATGGCTACTGCCTAGGAGTTGATGTTAAGCCATCTACCCTCCTCCCCTGGGGCCTCGGCCTCCCCTCCTTGGGGTTCTCGTTCCTGTTCGTCGTTGACTTCCGCTCATGATGTTCGGTTCTCCCCCTTACCCCGCTCTTGCTTTGCACCTCGCTTCGCATTTTGCACGGTCGGAAAGCTTCTCGCTTCGCTCACGGTCGGCGTTACGGTGTCGGACTCTCGGTCAAAGTAAGGCTTCGGTTCTGCTGGGCTTGTACCTCTGATGGGGAAAGCTTCGGTTAGTAACATCACGGTCTCGCTTGGTTTCGCTGTCGCCCCAAAAGCCCTTGCTATGGCCCGTTTGTCGGTTGTGGCTAGCCCGCTCGCGATCCTTCCTCTACCCCCTCCCGGTTCCGTCCGCTGGCACCGTACTGCCCCTTAAGCTGGCACCTTACTGCTAAAAACTCCTCCCCCGGCTGGCACCCTACTGCTCCCTCCCCTCTGGCTGGCACCCTACTGCTACTCACCGGCTGGCACCCTACTGCTCACCTTCCTGGCTGGCATACCCTCTGCTAGGTGGCTCCGCTCGCCCTTCTCTCCCCCTCAGATCGTTCGGCCATTCCTCGGTTACGCCTAGTCGTGGTATAGCACTGCCTCCGTGGCTTTGTCCAACGCTTGGGAACGATGTAATGACCTGCCCGACCATACATCATGGTTTTTGGTGGGCCCTCAACCTATGAGTTTTCCCGTGCCGGCGATCATCTATCCTCTCCCCCGGGCCCCGAAAGGGCCTTAGAACAAGCTGTCGTTTCTTTTGTTTTGGGGAGCCTGCTGAAGGGTTTGGGTCTCTCTACCTGTACGTTTCTATGTATTGTTTCCTTACGTGTCTGGGGTATATTATCTTAGGTGCCAGGCGAGGGGGACTGTTCCAATGGATTCGGGGTGTTTGATTTTTCCCATGACGAGGTGAAGCGGGTGGGATAAAGTTTGCTTATAGGTTTTTTATCTCCATAGCTAGCGCTGCATGAGTCTTTTGTACCTTTAAACATAATAACGAATTGATTACAAAAAAAAGAAGAAAAAAAAACGACCAAGGGATAGGATCTTGACGCAATCATCTAAGTACCTTTCTATACTTAAGATATTGCAATACGATTACACTTTACTCTCCTTACCTATACTTCTCCTATACGAGATCCTACGCTCTATGAACCCGGAGACTACTGTGATAGTCTCGACGTGCTGCTCGAATATAGGACTATTGTGATAGTCCTATCAAGCACAATAATCCACCCATGTTACTATCTGACGAGATAGTATCCTTCAACAGATCGCTCATACAAGCAAGCCAGTTCCGTACTATCTGAAGAGATAGTATTCCCCTACACCCTATTAAAGCCGAGAAGACTTGCTCACACTGGGAAACGACTATCGTTGCCTATTGCCTAACGACCTTACAATCGGATTGTTACATTTGGTTGCGTCACATCACAACACCCAACGACATAACGGCCCAACAACCTGTCGATCAGGAGATCGACCTCACCGAAACAGAAATCGACCTAGACGAACTAGGAGAGGCATTAGCCGAGTCTATTCAACAATCGCGAGCCGCAAGCACCACAACAGATAGCTCGGAAGCAGGTTCTGACTCGGACGAAACAGACGCAGTACCTACAAGATGAAACACTATGGCATCCACATCCACACCTAATCCAGACACGAAGGGCAAACAAGGGGATCCGCCCTTACCATCCAATCTCACGCAGGATCAAATACAGCAAATCATTGGAGCCTTAACAGGGGGTTCGGGAAACACGAAAAAGCCTAAAATTAAGGAACCCAAGCACATTTCACGGCGAACGAGATCAACTGAGAGGTTGGCTGGCCCAGCTGTCAGTCTACTTCAAAGGAGTAGGATGGGAATTCGAGTACAACAACGACAAAATTGTCTACGCTCTGAGCCTGTTGAGAGGCGACGCGTTGAAATGGGCTACGCCATACATTGAAAGACGACAGGATGTAACCTGGAGCAGTTGGGACGATTTCAAGAATGAATTGCAGGGCCAGTTTGGCGAAATCGACGAGCAAGGAGCAGCAAGAGCAAAACTCATAAGAATGGCTCAAGGATCGAAAGGAGCTACAGAATACTGGAACGAATATAGACTCATGGCCAGTCAGACCTGAATGGACGATGCAACCCTGACCTACCACCTAATGAGGGGGTTCAAAACAGAACTCCAAGACGCATGGGGAATGGACGGATCAGACTCGCAAGACCCACAATTCGTGGCCAACTGGGCAATCAAAAAAGAGACAAAGATGGCAGCCATCAAACACATGCGTCACGGAACAATCAGCAAAGAAAAGCCTCCATCTCCAGGAACCACACGAAATCAGAATGAGACCTTTCGACCCCAGAACGACAGTCAGGAAGATCCAATGGAGTTGGATGCTACCCGAAGAAGGCCTGGGTTCAACATCTCAGCCAAAGAATACCAACGAAGGATGAGAAGCAATTTATGTCTCAAATGTGCTAAGCCGGGACATCGAGCGGCGGCATGCCGAAGCCAGGCCAACAGCAAAGAAGGAGCGACCTGGGAACCAAGGAACGATAACAAAAAACAATGGAAACCACCAGCCAAAGCCAGGGAACTCGAGGTCGCAAAGGAAGAAGCATCGGGAAACGACGAAAGTCCCCAGTAAGCAATGGTCGGGGGGACAGGACCAAACCAAAGCCCATTGAGATAAGGAACCTTTACGCGGCACTGAACAACACGGAAGCATTGAACAACAAAAATGACCATATTATGGTCACGATACAACTACACGGCACAACAAGACAAATCACAATTAACGCGATGATCGACTCGGGAGCAACCGAGGACTTTATCGACAAAGTGTTCTGCAGCAAATACAACATCAGAACAACACAGGCAAAGACGATACGAGAGGTTTACCTAGCGGACGGTCGACCCAGCGCTATGGGACCCATCACCCATACAGCGAAAGTACCTATGGACATCGGTAGCCATAGGGAATTGGCGATTTTCCAAGTGGCAAAACTACCCAACCATGAGGTCATCCTCGGAATACCATGGTTAAAGCAACACAGTCCCCGAATTGACTGGGGCCAAGGAAAGATCACCTTTGAAAGCGAAAGGTGTACGACGTGGTGTTTAAAGGAATCACTCACGGTATACGCAATACCAGAAGACGAAGCACGAGAAGAGAACTTGAAAGTCGAGTTCGGCGTTGCTCAAAGCAAGAAAGATCAGCGAGTCAAGGTTAAGAAACTTGACCCGCAAGCAAAGATACCAACTCGAGGATCGACACAAGCAGCAGGACACGACCTGTACGCAAACGCAAGCAAGATGATACTGGCCCGAGGACAAGAAGTTGTCCAAACAGGAATATCAATCACACCACTACGAGGAAGCTATAGCAGGATAGCGCCAAGAAGTGGCATCGCAGTTAAACATCTGGTTGCTGTCAATGCAGGGGTGATCGACTCCGACTATACTGGGGAAATCAAAGTGGTACACTCAACATGGGCAACCAAGACTATCACGTCAAAAACGGAGATCGAATAGCACAACTCATCACTGAAAAAATAGTCGAAAGCGACTGTTACGAGGTCCAAACGCGCGAAAAAACCAACAGAGGACAACATGGATTTGGAAGCACAGGAACTTCAAAGGCACAGATCAGCGAGATCAGTGCCCGAGCCTTCGGAAAGTTTTACCGAAGACCGGATACGACTACTGGAATCCTCAAGTACAGCAAAAGAGAAGGACGCATAAGCCTAGAATCAGTCAACATTAGCACCGAGCTAGCCATCAAAAGCGGAAAATATCGAAAGCAACGAAAACTCGAAGAAATGGTGCCTCAAGAATATCATGAATACTTGGATATATTCGAAGAAGGAGAAAAAACTAAGTTACCACCGCACCGACCGGGGGTGGACTTGGAAATCAAACTTGAAAAAGGAGAAGGACTCCCGATCAAAAAGATATACGCACTTTCCCAGGACGAATTAAAGGAACTCGGGACCTATATCAAACAAAACGAGGAGAGAGGATGGATAAGAGAAACCTACTCCGACGGGGGATCTCCCATCATGTTTGTCAAGAAAGAAGATGGAAAACTCCGACTATGTGTCGACTATAGGGCACTCAACCATGTTACCAAAAAAGACCGATACCCCCTACCACTCATAGGGGAAGCCTTGGACAGGCTACAAACGGCAAAATACTACACCTAATTGGACATCAAGGACGCATACCACAACGTCAGAATAAAAGAAGGAGACGAATGGAAAACGACATTCACCACAAAATACGGCACTTACAAATACTTGGTAATGCCTTTTGGGCTAACCAATGCACTTGCAGCCTTCCAAAGATGGATCAATAGAACCTTGCAATCATATATCGACATATGCTGCATAGTATACCTGGACGATGTCCTAATATACTCGGACAACCTGGAACAACACCAAAAAGACGTGGCTGCCATCATCCGCGCCATACGGCAACAAGGAATGAAACTCAAACCGTCGAAATGCGAGTTTCACCAAAGAGAAACGGGGTACCTAGGATTCATCATCAACAACGAAGGAGTCAAAGTTGACCCTATCAAAACAGCAGCCATATGGGATTGGAAGGCCCCTACCAACAAAAAAGGAATTCAGGAATTCATGGGATTTTGCAACTTTTACCGACGATTTATAAACGGATTCAGCAGAACGGTCAAACCACTATACGATCGAACCAAGAAAGATGTCATCTGGGAATGGGAAAGCAAAGAACAAACCGCCTTTGATGAGCTAAGACAGAAGTTATGCTCAACCCCAGTGTTGACATACTTCAAAGCAGGAAGACCACTGCTTGTCGAAACCGACGCCTCACAATATGTCTGCTCAGGCATATTGTCACAACAGGACGAAGACGGAAAATGGAGACCAATAGCATACCGATCAAAGACGATCAAACCGGCCGAATGCAACTACGACGTACACGACAAAGAACTGTTAGCAATAGTTCAAGCGCTCAAGGAATGGAGGGGATACCTTAAAGGAAGAGGACCCCACTTCAGAGTCTTAACCGACTACCAGAACTTGATAAGATTCACGACCACTAAGGAGTTAACCGGAAGACAAATCCGATGGAGCGAAGTGTTGAGCGGCTTCGACTTCAAAATCGGATATCGACCAGGAAAAGAAGGAGGCAAGCCAGATGCCTTAACTCGACGAAAAGCAGACATGCCACAGGAAGGAGATGAACGACTTACACAGAAAGAAAGGATTCTCCTACCAAAAGAGAAATACTTCGACACCAGCATCCACGAAATGGAAACGATGAGCTTTGAAGAAACATGCTACGAAGAACTTCGCAACGAAATGGCCCGAAATGAAGAAATTCAAATGATAAGGAAGGCTTTGGAACGAGGAGACAAGGAAATGAAGGGAGTGGCCTTAGGACTATGCCAATGGAAGGACGAATACCTATGGCACCAAGGAAAGATTTGGGTTCCCAACAAGGAAGGAATTCTGACCAACCTTATACCACAACACCACGATATTCCGCAAGCGGGACACGGAGGAACGGCAAAAACGACGGAGCTCCTACAATGCAAATACTAGTGGCCTCATATGCGCAATACGATAAAACAATACGTCAAGAATTGCCACACTTGCCAAAGAACAATGGTGGTACGACACGCACCTGATGGCCTGATGAAGCCAAATGAAGCCCCGGATCGACCATGGAAATCGATATCCATGGACTTCATCATGGACTTACCGAAATCCGAAGGAAATGATGCAATTCTGATCGTCATCGATCAACTCACAAAAATGGCTCATTTCCTACTATGCGATAAGGAAATAAATGCGCGGCAATTCTCGGAACTCTTCATGAGGGAAATATTTCAATTGCATGGGCTACCCAAAGATATCATAACGGATCGAGGATCCATGTTTACTTCCGATCTATGGAAAGAAACAACAAAACAACCAGGAATAGAACAAAGATTGAGCATGGCATTTCACCCTCAACGGACGGACAAATAGAACGGACGAATTCCACTTTGGAACAATACCTCCAAGCATGCGTCAATTATCAACAAGACAACTGGAAGGAGCTCCTACCAATGGCAGAATTCGCATACAACAATGGATATCAAGAAAGCTTTAAGCGCACACCCTTATTTGCAAACTACGGAGTCAACCCCGAATATCAGACCATCGGACACCTAATGCAAGGAAAAATCACACCAGCGGAAGACATGAGTCAATTACACGATACCCTACAGGCAGAAATGACGGAAGAACAACTAAGACACAAGGAATACTACCATGCAGGAAGAAAGCCCGATCCGAGTTTAAGATCAGGAGATATGGTCTGGCTATTGCCAAGAAATATACGAACAACAAGGCCATGCAAGAAACTGGACTACAAGAAAATCGGACCATTCAAAATGTTGGCAAGGATAGGAGAAAGTGCTTATAAGCTCGATCTTCGACCATCGATGAGGATCCACAATACATTTCACATCTCTCTTCTTGAACTTTATCGCGACGATAAGTTTTCTTCTCAACGAACACAACCACCACCTCCAATTATTATAGAAGGAGAACCAGAGTACGAACTCGAACAAATCATCGATTCCCGACTACACTGCGGAAAACTACGATACCGGGCCAAGTGGACCAGGTATCCTCCTGAACACGACAAAGTCTGGTACCCCTACAAAGATTTCGAAAATGCAGGCATTGCAAAGCAACAATTCCACCAAAAGTACCCCAGGAAGCCCTCTATTGATCCAGATCGAGGAGCAAGAAAACGGGGAGACTTGGGTCTCCATAACACTACAACCGCAACAGGCACCACCACCACCACCTCCACGAATGACGACACCAAGAACCCGGACACCGAAAACCGCCCAAGAAGGGTGGGAAACTGCCGTGGGACTACCCACGAGCCCCCCATACCGAGCCCCACACGAGTGGGAAGCAGCAGAAAAGAAGGAACAAGCTGGAAAGGAGCACGATGTGCGGTCATGGACAGCATGCTACGACGACGGGTGCCAAGTGCACTACAGAGACAAGGAAGCCTCGGGATGGTTTCCCCAAGACCGATCTCGGTCTGTGCCATCAGTACCGGTATCGCACCGGAACAAAAAACAACAGAGGAAACGCCAGGGGCAGAGCGTGACATGGTCCGAATGCTACGACGACAAATGCTTCGTACATGTGCAAGAGAAGATCAAAGCAGGGTACTATCCCCTGGAAAACTGCGAGAGGAAACCCCTCTCAAAATGGCACGAGAGACACCCCGAGCCGGAACAGCGAAGGAAATTTCGTGCCATAAGGACACGGCAGGAGAGGGAGGGGAGCGAAAAAACTCAACCAGACGTCGGAGCCCTACAGAGCCAAATCCAGGAACTCCTAAACGAAAAGCAGCAAACCCAGGAAATGGACGACAAAACCCGACGGGAGCTAGCCAACTACCAGACCACGATAGGACAAATGCGTGAAGAAATCCAAGGACTTCGCAGAACGGTCGCGGGATCTGGTTTCAGCATAACGAGGTTGAGAAACGAGATGGACACCAAAAAACAAGCCAACGAAGAGCTCGAACACCGGAACCACCGCCTCCGAAAGAAGCTCAGAAGAGCTGGGCAGAGGTTGTTAGATCTGGGAGTGTAGCATCGTAGGACCGATGCTAGGGGGAGATGGGAGCTAATGTCACAAATCGTGACTAGGCAAGCTAGATTTTACATGACTCATACTTATGAGTGATAAGGTATGTTGGATTTTACACTATGACGTCACTTGACTCATAGTTCTCACATGAGTACGCACTTGCGAGTCATTGTTATATTATGATTGGTTGATTCTTTTATGATTTACGATTGGGACGTTACATGATGTAATGACTTTGGCACATGACTCATATTATGAGTCATGGGTTTCACGCATGTGACTCGTTTGAGCACATCACTTGTTTTATGGGTTTTGATTGGTTAACGGAATGTGGCGCAATGACTCATATGAGTCATGCATGGATTTCGCACTATGACTCACTACGAGTCATAGAGGTTTATGTAGTACGAGGTGATGAGTCACCAGGGTTAGGGTTGTGAGAAGATGCCTATATAAGGCGCTTGGTTCCGACCAAGGGATAGGCACGCTTCTCGCAAACTTCTTCCCCCCCCCTCCATTTTACATACAATCTCAACTCTACCCCGCTTTGCGTCCGGATCAAACCCCTCTCCCACTTCTCCTCAACAGCCAGCCGCCATGGCGAACCCCCATAACCTCCCCCCAGGGAACGCGGCCTTCTGTAGGCTCTCGGCCCTCAACTCCCCTCTCCCGTCGCGTTCAGGAACCCCCTCTCCGGATCAACCCATCGAGTTCATGATGAGGCAACTTGCTCAGGCGAAGAGCGTCCTCCGGCTCAGCAACCAAGACTTCCCGGACCTCATCCTAGATGCGCAGGCCGGCACCCTCCCTGTCGAGTCTATCACGATCGTTCTCATCTCCCAGCTCGTACAGGGCCTGGTGACCATCTCACATGAGCTGAGCGGGGTAACCCAGGCGGTCGCAACCATCTCCGAGGAAAACGAGAATCTGAGGGAGGAGCTCCATGACATCCCCTCTCAACTCGCGAACCTCCACCACACCCAAGGACAACAAAGCGCTCCGGGGATCGCCGATCTCCAAGCATCCATACGCGACCTGTCACATCGTGTGTCAGCCCCAACCCCTGCCCCCCCGGCACTTTCCTCCCCACAACAGAGATTACCCCAACCCCCCCTAACTGCCGGCCCGCCCCCCTCGACGAAAGGAAAGGAAAGGGCCCGAGCACCACCCACACCACCCTCAGCCGCGGCTGACGACCCTAAATACCTCATACCATTCTACGATACGAGGCTTGGCAAGGCGTTCGGCGACCCCGAGAGGTACCCCCAGCGCTATCCCAACTCATACGAAGCCGGGGAGTTCCGGAATGGAAGATACGACCTTGACTCCTTCACCCCAGGCCACCTCCACCCTGACGTCCATCCCTCCGCCTCCTACGCGCAAGCTGCCTCCGGCTCAGGCTCGGGCGGCAAGGGCAAAAGCCAAGCTGGGAAGCCTCCTTCCCCCCCACTTGTTGCGAGTGGGATGGCCCCTCCTGTTAAAAAGGGGCCTCCCTCCCTCCCAGGTGCCCAACGTCGCTTCTTTGCTCCTCGCCAGTCTCCTTCACCTCACCCGGACACTCTCGCCATTGCCGCTACCTTCCTAGACATCGCCGCCCGCGTCCTCCGCGAATCACACTGCCTCCTCCCCCTTGGCTTCTCTGCAACCGTCAACCCTCGTGGCTCTGTCTCCCTGACCGTCACAGACAAGGCCACCCCCGCCGCCTCATACGCCCCCTACTTTGACTCCCTCACCAGGGCCCTCAACCATTCCTTCCCAGTAGGTGAAAACCCCTGGTGCACCCTCGTCCTCGCCCCTACTGCCGTCCAACTAGCAATTCACGGCCTCCCCCTACGTTTCCTCCCCCAAGATGAAGAGGAACTCTTCCCATATATCCGGCAAGCAATCCTCAACGACAAAGCGACCCAGATTCTCTCAGCCAGGTACCTTAACCCTAGCAGAGATTCTAGGGAGACCAAGCAGGCCACTTCGGTGGTTATCACCGCCGACCCCCACAACGTTTCGGCCCTTACCTCAGGGGTCGTCATCCTCTCGCAGAAACGTAAGGTTGAACTTGCCTTCTGCTCCTCCAGAACCTCCCAGTGTAAGAACTGCTGGAGATCCGGACACGCCCATCAACGATGCCCCGCCACCCACCCCACATGCCCCATTTGTGCGCTTCATCATACTCGCGCGGCTCACAGATGCTGGAATCCAACCTACCCCAAGAGCGGGAACAATAAGCCAGTCCCATCCTGTTGTCCGACCTCGCCCCCCCATTGCTGTAACTGCGGTGGTGACCACACTGCCACATTCAGAGAATGTCCGGCTCGACCTCCCCCGCCTGTCCCCACCAGAACCAACTTGCCAGCCCCAGCCCAAACCGGTCAAGACCCCATGGATTTGGCGGTCCATGGCGGTCCGACATCCACTACTCCCCCGTCCGGGGCGGGTCCCCTTGCGGTGGACTTGACCCCCAGGCAGCCTCCCCTAGCTGGTCCCTCGCGTCCTGGCACTACTTACGGTTTCGGCGGTCCTCTCCCCCTGGAGGAGCCAAGCCCTTCCCCTGCACCTCGAGAACGTCGGGTTCATCCCGGTAATGCTTAATGGCCCCACGCCTCCTCCCCCGGGACCTGGGCTGGCCCCCGCCCCGGCCTTTCTTTCCATCATTCAACATAACTGCCTTGGGAGCTGGAATGTTTTTCTCTCTTTGTTTGAGTCGTTCAAAGAAGCGACCACCTACCCTTCGATCGTTGTTTTGCAGGATCCACCTGTCAACAAGGCTCACCTTCCTTCCTTTAATGGCTTTAAGTCCTTCTTCCCCCCCGTTAGGAAGCCACGAGTGGCCGCCTACGTCCATATGTCTTTTCTTTCCAACTACACGGTGCTTCCCAGGTTTAAGGGAGTGGACGATGTTGTCGCCCTCGACATCTCCGCCGACGAGCCTCCTTTTGGCACCACCTTCCACTCGTTCAGGGTTATTAATGCCTACTCCACCAACACTATCGACCACAGAGTACACTCAGTGGCACCAGAAGACCTCTTCCCCGATCTTGGGTTTCCCCTCCTCGTGTTCGGACACCTCAACATCCACAACCCCCTCTCGGACCCTCTACGTTACTTCTCACAACGGGAGATCTCATCCTCGACTCCCTTTTTGAGAAAGCGGCCGAATCCGGCTTCGCTCTCCTCAATCCCCCCGGTGAGTCCACAAGATTCCCCCTAGTAGGGAACGCTCGCCCTTCGGTCATAGACCTCGCCTTCGCAAACCCCTCCCTCCTTCCCCTAATTAAGAGCTGGGAAGCCTCCCTCCCCTCAACAGGTTCCGACCACATACCAATAACGATCACCCTGGCCACACCCTCCATGAACCAGAAACCCCTGCGACTGCGCTGGGCAGACAAGGACTGGCAAGACTTGGACCCGATCATCAAGGGTTTCAAGGTCCCGGCCGCACCATTATGCCCCACCCCCCCACAACTGGACGAATGGATGTCAGAATCGCTGAACCGGCTGATCGCTCTCGTCAAGGAGCACACGCCGGTGTCCAGGCCCTCCCATCACTCGAAACCCTGGTGGACCCCCCACCTGACCATCCTCCGTCGCAAATACTACAAGGCAGCAAGAACGGCCAGGGAGCACGACACCCCACACATGCGGGAAGTCGCCGGCACCTCCAAGAGGGGGTACTTTAAGGCTATCAAGGCCGCTAAGAACAAACATTGGTCCTCTTTTCTGTTGACCGCCACCCCCCAGAGCCTTTGGACGGCTAAGAGGTTCGCCTATGGGCGCGCCCAACCACGCTTCCCCTCCCTGCCTGGGGCAGAGACCCCACTACAAATGAACAGAGTCCTGCTGGACCACTTCTTCCCCCCCAAGGAACCCTTCTCCCCCCCACCCAGGCTTAGACTAGATAGGTCAGCGCCCCCCCTAACGACAGACAAGATAGCCTCGGCTCTCTCCAAGTGCTCCCCGACCTCGGCCCCGGGCCCGGACGGGATTCCCTAATCTATCTGGCAACAGGTCAACAAAATCAACCCCTCGATCCTCCTCCATGTACTTGCCCCGCTGGTCCTGCTAGGGTACCACCCCGCGTCACTGAAAGGCTCAAATGGCGTGGTACTTGACAAGCCAGGAAAACCCTCTTACGAGTCACCCTCATCATTCAGGATAATAGTCCTGATCCGCACAATCTCAAAGATCCTCGAGAGGATCATAGCAGCCCGCCTACTTGCGGTAGCCAGGATCAGAGGGCTGCTGCACCCCAACCAATGCGGATCGCTCCCTGGGCTCAGCACCTACAGCGCGTGCCTTACCCTCACCCACGACGTCAGAACCCTGCAAAGGCCCCGCCTCAAAGTCTCCTCCCTGTTCTTGGATATAAAAGCAGGGTTCGACAACGTCGACAATAAAACCTTAGCCCGCATCCTGAGGGAAGGCGGGATACCCCCCTACCTGATTTCCTGGGTTTCATCCTTTTTGGGTGAACGAAGCTGCACCCTAGTTTTCCAAGGGGCACCAGGGACCCCAGCCCTTGTAAATGTTGGCGCCCCTCAGGGCTCCCCGATCTCCCCGCTTCTCTTCCTTCTCTACGTCGCGCCACTCCACTTCGGGATCCCTCGGGGTCTGATGATCTCGTATGTGGACGACTTCGCCCTCACAGTGGCCTCACTTTCCTACCGTGGCAACATCCGCAGACTCCAGGACTTATTCGACAGGCTTGAAAGAAAGGCGGCCCGCCTGGGCGTCTCCTTCTCGGTCGCGAAAACAGAACTGATACACTGGAGAACCCCCAGTCAAAGGCGCTCACCAAAGTGCACCTCACCCATTCAGATCAAGAGGGAATTGTTTCACCCGGGCAACGCCTTTCGGTGGCTCGGGTATTGGTTCACTCCAGCCCATAACCCCGCTGCACATTTCTCACGCCGCCTGGCCCTCGCCCAGGGGGCATTCGCCCTCATTCGCCGCCTCAGCCCGCCCGGCGCGGGCCTCCCCCCCTACCTATGCCACAGGCTGGCAACATCACTGGTCGCCCCCATCCTCCTTTCCGGCGCGGATCTGTTCACACCTAGCGTGGGTAGGACAAACCGCCTCGATACATTCTGGCGAAACGTCCAGAGCTGGACCACAAACTGCTTCTCGGCCACACCCACAGGGATACTCTCGGTGGAGTCCTGCCTCCCACCCGTCTCCCTCCTGATCAGCCACCGACAAAGGCTCGCGGCGCTCAGGGTGGTCTGCTCCCCTCCTAGTGTGAACCCGGCAACGGCCCGACTTCACCCCTCATTTCCTTCGCTCTCGGCGCATTGGGCGCCTGACTCCTCACCGGCCATAACCAGGAGCCTGTCATCCGTCTACCTCCCCCTACATTGGAGATCACCGCAGCCTGTCCCGCCAATAAGGAACCACCTGCCCATTGACGCGGTGGCTCACCGGACGATACCTTTCACCGTGGGGCTGTCCAAGATGCCTATTATCCACTCCCACCTCGTGTGCCACACCCCCATCCTCCCGCCCCAGTCCCTGATAGACAGCACCTACTCCGCCCTGAAGAAGAGGGTGAGAGAGAGACTCCTCGCAGAGTGGGCCTCCCTTTTCCCAACCCCGGGGTACTACCTGCACCCTCCCGCGCTACATCTGAGGCCGTTCATGGGCTTGGGTAAGTTCGTTGCCGGGAGAATCCACCAGATAAGAGCCGGGAAAAGCTACCTGGCCGCCCACCCAACCTGGAGGTCCCCCGACGCGGATACCTCCTGCCCCCGCTGTGGCTTGGAGCCCGAAACCTTCGAGCACACCATCCTGTCCTGCCCCTCGAGACAACACAGCAGGTCGCGCCTCCTCCACGGTGTCACTGATGTCGGTCCCGAAGCCCCACTCTGGTCATCCCTCCCGCTGCTTAAAAGACTCGCCTCCTTCATTGGCGTCACCTCCACGGGATTTCCCCCCACGATGTTCCTATTACCCTAGCGGGAATAGCCTCCCTAATATTTAAGAGCGAGGTATATGGCTTCATAGGATGACCACATATCCGAACCCAAGCTCCCGGAGTTATGAGCTTCACAGAGGCATCTGGAAGACGACTCGGAATACGGAATGAGAGCACATTTCAAGATATGTTTAACTGATTGGAACGATGTTTAGAGATTACTACTCCTCTCATTTTCTAGTTGCATATGCGATTAGCTGCATAATGCTTTGATAGCTGGATATCGGAACTGATCACTCCATATT